>Ga0247831_1001882_pt1 | contig 36716 bp, 32 predicted proteins | sample LaCruzMarch2015__9_FD_192406 | JGI IMG/M metagenome (GOLD analysis project Ga0247831, IMG submission 192406) | Freshwater microbial communities from meromictic Lake La Cruz, Castile-La Mancha, Spain - LaCruzMarch2015_1m | ecosystem: Environmental > Aquatic > Freshwater > Lake | place: Spain...
TTCTTACTACCCTATTTAGCAACGCAAATACATACTTCTTTACATAATAATTTCCAAGAACATTTTATTCAGCATTTCTTACGATTTATAAATAAAACCACCAATGAAATTACCGAAGATAAAGCAATATTATTTCAATTCAAAAAGAATCTTATGGAACTAAAAGAAACTGATGAAAAATTTAACGAGTGGAAAACAACTCATCTACCAAATATTTTACCAAAAAACATTAAGAAATCAATTCATTATGACATTAAAGTTAGACCCTTTGATTATTTGAAAGGAATGTTGTATATGAATTCAGTATTAGAAAAACAAGAAAATAAATTATTCCAACCTTTACCATTAAGAAATAATATTATTCCAAAACATATTATTTTAGATACTGCCTCTATTATAAATTTATTTTGTCCTGAAAAAGACAAAGATGGTAATAAAGTAAAAAAGGGTGAATTATTAAGTAATGTAAAAGATAATCAAAATGAAGTATGGTGCAACTTTTTTGATTTGAAAAATAAAATATTTAAAAATAAACATTACCAGTTTCATAACCAAATACAAACAGATGGAATTAGTTGTTGTTTATTATTTATTAGGAAAGATTTGAAAGATAAAAAATGGGGTTCAAGAGTTCCTATCTTACAAGACCAAGAATTTCATACTATAGAAGATTTATCCAAAGAACAATTAGATACTTTGAAAGATAGAAATATAGTAGGTTGCGACCCTGGAAAACGCAGTTTGGTATATATGATGGATAAAAATGGGAATAAGTTACAATACACAGCACCGCAAAGAAAAAGAGAAAGTAAAGCAAAAACAAACCAAAGAATATTATTTGAAGAAAAGAAAAAATATAACATTATTCAAAAAGAAACACAATTATCCTTTCAAAATAGTAAATCAGTTGATTATGAAAAATTCAAAAAATATTTAGTAGAAAAAGATAAATTAAACAAAGAAACCATAGAATTTTACAAAAGAGAAACATGGAGAAAAATGAAATTCAGACAATATAGTTATGGTAAAAAATCAATAGATACATTTTTGAATAAAATTAAGGAAACATTTGGAGAAAATATCTTAATTGGATATGGAAATTGGAGTAGGAGTAGTCAAATGAAACATTTTATGCCGACTATGAATAAAGGATTAAGAAAATTAATTCATAAGAAATATGATACAATTACGATAAACGAATGTAATACAAGTAAAAAATGTTGCGATTGTAATAATGATTTGGAATATTACAAAGATAAAGAAGGGAAGAAAGTATTTAGGTTATTGGTGTGTTCTAACTGCGTGAGTTGCGAAAACAAAAAAATCGTATTTAGAACCAGAGATGCTAATTCTTCCATAAACATAATGAAATTAACGAGTTGTTGGATAGAGAAACAAGAGCGACCATTATGTTTTCAAATTTCGTCTTTCACATCTTCAAGTAAAAACAAAGAAGATGAAAAAGTAAGACCATCGTAGGTGAAATTCCTACTATTGATTTTACACTTTTTTCTTATTTTTTTGCCTAATAAAATGGGCGTTTTAAATGAGAAAAGGTGTAATACTCTGTAATTAAACAAATCTAATGCATCTTTTAAGGCATCCGTATATTTACAATTGTCTCTATGCATAGTATACATAATACATCTATCAATATCATAAGCTGCAAGCAAATCCGCTTCTCTTACAATATGATATGCTAACTGATATTCACCCAAGTCAGGATATCCATTTATTTTAACTTTTGAATAAGACATTGTAGAAATAATTTTTCCCATTATTTCCAAATCAGGTTCTGTCATAAATTCAAATAGCCAATTTTTATATTTTATAATACCTTCATCTTCGTTCATATATTTTTTATCGCACATATCGTGACCTATTGCTGCGGCAAATATAATTTCTTTTTGGTCTTGTAAAAAGGGATTTTTTAAAACTTCGCTCTCGTAAATACGTTTTGCAAATCCAAATACTTCCATACTATGTTTTAAACCGTGAGATTCGTCAATTTTATAAAAATGTGTCGCGTCATTGACATATTCAAAACAACGATTAATTAAAGCATTTAATGATAAAGCTGTTGTCATAATTTTCATATCTGTATTAGTGTAGTATTATTTTTTATAACTTTTTAAATTCAATTTTTTTTAAATGTATTCGCATATTTCTGTAAAAAAATGATCATTTTTTACAATCACTTTGAATGGTTTTCCACATCCAAATATTATACCATCTTTAATATATTGTTCACAAACTTCTTTTGAAGAATGTGGGTCAATTTGTTGACCAGATACTTTAAATATTGCATGGCGAAAAATAGCGCAATTTATTTGAAGAATTTCTATAAATTCTTGGCAATGTGGACACGTCACGATAATATTGTTAGATGTTTCTGACATAAATAATATAAATATAATTTATTAATTTTATATTATTTATATGTTTAAAAACTTTTAATTGTATTTAAATTTTCATAAAAATATTTTCTAAAAAATATAGAACAAAAAACAAGTGTTTTATCAAATGTTTGTACTTGTCCATCTATTGAATCAGTTAAATCATCAGATATATAGCGAATAATACATGACTTTTTATTTAAAGAATTGATTATTTGTAAAGCTGATGTATTTTCATTATCAACTAAACCAATATCATATGATGGTGGAAACTTATCTAATAATTCAAAATTTGTTACAAATTGATCGCAAGTTCCACTAGTTCCATCATTATATGTAACTAATTTTGTATCTTTTTGTAAAAGTTCGTAATTTAAATTAGAAAAATCTTCAGAAGTATATTGAAATAAATCTTCACCGGCCATCTGTCCTAATGCATATCCAAAAGCTGTATAATCTGCATCAATGTATATAGATTTTTTAATTATTACTATATCATTTATGTTATATTTAGGTAGTGCACCTCCTGATGTTCCAAACCAGACAATTTTGTTTGCACCTAAACCATTTATAGCATACATAATGGATGCTGCACTATTTGCTTTCCCAACACCTGAAACAATATATAGACATTCGGCATCATTTGTTAGAACTCTATATGTTGGAAATGGTGACTTGGTAACTAGAGTAATTTTTATTTTTTCATCATTACTATAGTTGATTAAAAATTCTTCTTCTAAAGCAGAAATGATAACTAACTCGTTGTTTCCAACTAAAATATTATTAGCAATTTCATTCGCATTAATTAAAGCTAATTGTTCAGCTTCTTTTTGTGCGGTTAATAATGCTAAATTATCCGCATCTTTTTGTGATACATCTGATATTGCTGAACTGGTTACTGATACCAGAGGTAGATGCAATAGCTGACGCAGTTGCTCTGGCTAATCCTGAGGCTGATGCTGAGGCTTGACTATAAAACATTATAATATGTAATAATATAATAAAATTTAAAAAATTATTAATTTATCAGAAAAATCGCTATTTATTTAAATTTTTATTTAATTTTTAATAATATTCTAACGAATAAAATAGTTAATTTCATATAACCAATCTTCCATTTGAGTTGTTTTTTCATGAATGTCTACGTTTCCATCTAAAACCATTTTTTCTGTATTTTGCAACATGTCTTCATGATATTTATGACATGCGTCTAAATATTCAAGTGGAATACAATCTTCGCCTTCTCTAGCTCTTTTTGAAATTCTGGTATGACAAACGGATGGTTCTACTTTTACATATACAATTTTATGTACAGGAAATTCTTGTGAAAAGGTATCAAACCAATTTAAATAAATTTGATAAAACACGTGTTCCATTTTACCTGACTCATATAGCATCTTTGCAAATACATAGCGGTCAGTATTTAGACTTCTCTCTGTAATAATAATGTATTTTTTATCACTTGTTGTGTCTAATGTTTTTAAAGCATCACGTAATACTTTCAACCTAGAAATGTAAGCCATCATTTGAAATGCAAATGAATATTTTTCTTGGTCCGCGTAAAATTTCTGCAAAATTGTGACACCATTAGAATCTTTGATATTTTCCCATTCATCTACTGGCTCTTTCAAGAAAATAACTTGACTAATATTTTTATATGTTTTTTTAAGATTTTCCATTAATGTTGACTTTCCAGAACCAATATTACCTTCAATGGAAACGATAATGCAATTTGATTGAGACATCTTATTATGTATAATTATAACTTTGACTTTAAATTTATTTTCATTTCAATTTTAAAAAAAATTGACTTATAAAATAAATATAAAGAAGTATCTACATATTCTATATACACAATCACATAATGGATTTACAACAAAGAAAACTGAATAAATCAGAATGGGACTCTATTGAGTTATCCGTTTCTCAAGATGAATTGAATGTATTAAATATGATTATGCAAGGATATCATGATGTTAATGTAAAGATAAATAATAATAATTCTATCTTTACATTCTTAAAGATAGATTATTCAGAAAAAATGGAAGATTATTTATATAATAAATATTTACGCGAACGTGCTGATAAAATTCAAGAAGAATTAAAGAAATTAAACCCTTCATATAAATTTATAAAATTAGATAGTGATACAAAAATCAATTCTGCTGATAGAGTTCGGTTAGAACGTTTTGATGAAAACTCACTTAAAAAAAATGATATTTATGAATTTCTATTAATAGACCATATAGAAAAGTTATTGAAAAATAATTCTGTAAATAGTAAATTGTTCCATTATCATTATTATACACTTTATAAATTAATACGCAACAATATTATTCGTCTCAATAGACACATTATTGAACTAACAAACCGAATATTGAATTTCTTTGAACAAAATATTGAAAAAATATCTATTATTCAAAATGCTGTGGATTTTATTGAGAAAAATGAAAGCTTATTAAAATATTCGGATTTAACGTTATATGAACATCAGAAGGAAATTTTCACAATCTGCAAAAGTTTGACACCTAAATTGGTATTATATATGGCCCCAACTGGAACTGGTAAAACTTTAACGCCAATTGCTTTATCGGAACAAAAAAAGATAATCTTTGTATGTGCTGCCAGACATGTTGGACTAGCTTTGGCAAAGGCCGCAATTTCAGTTAAAAAGAAGATTGCATTTGCTTTTGGTTGCTCAAGTGCGGATGATATTCGTTTGCATTATTTCGCTGCAAAAGTATTTACCAAAAATAAACGTACTGGTGGTATTGGAAAAGTAGATAATAGTGTTGGAGATAATGTAGAAATAATTATTTGTGATATTCGCTCTTATCTACCTGCTATGTATTATATGCTTGCATTCTTTGACGCAGAAAATATTATTACCTATTGGGATGAACCAACCATCACTATGGACTATACTTCTCATGATATTCATAAAACAATCCAGGATAATTGGAAACAAAATATGATACCAAACATGGTCCTATCTTCTGCAACATTACCGAAACAGCATGAACTTACGGAAACACTACCAGACTTCTTGATAAAATTTCCTGGTGCAGAGATTTGCAATATTGTAAGTCATGATTGTAAAAAATCTATTCCGATCATTAATAAAGATGGTCTTGTTGTGGTGCCGCATTATTTAAGTGATAAATATTCTGACATTTTGAAAGTGGCGAAACACTGCAATGAACATTTGACATTACTTAGATATTTTGATCTAAAAGAAGTTTGCGAATTAATTGATTACGTAAATGAAAATTGTTACGGAAATTCAAAAACAAATGTAGAACGTCATTTTGAAACACTTGATGACATAAATATGAAAAATATTAAAATGTATTATATAAATTTACTGCAAAATATTGTTGTAGATAAATGGTCAATTATTTACAGCCATTTTATGCGAATGCGTAAACCTAGAATTGTAGAAAATTCTAGTATTGATATAAAAGGTAATAAAATTACAAAAGTAAAGAGTATAGGACCGGGTATAACTATTGGACTAGGAGTCACAAATAGTTCTACAAGTTTGGCTGGTACTCCTCTTACTCGTTTATCTAGCGAACAAATACCAAATAAGGAAGTAATTGGTACATCAGGTGTTTATGTTACTACTAAAGATGCTTATACTTTGACATCTGGTCCAACAATCTTTATTTCCAATGATGTAGAAAAAATTGCCAAATTTTGTATCCAGCAAGCAAATATACCATCAATAGTAATGGATGATTTAATGAAAAAAATTGAATATAACAATGCTATCAATGAAAGACTCTACACGTTAGAGTCAGAGGTGGATGTAATCAAAGAACAAGGAGAACAACAAGCAAAAAATAATGTGTCAAGTTTTCATAATGGTAGTACTATTAATGGTAGAAATAAAGGTGGTAAAGATTCTAAGAAGTTGTCACGTGATTCTCCTGAAGAAATGGAAAGTAAGGGTAAGTTGAATAAAATGGTTCAAGAAATTAATGCTTTGCGTACTCTAATAAAATCAGCATCTTTGAATGATGCATTTATTCCTAATAAAAAAATGCATCTAGATAAATGGGCTACATCTATAAATACTAATGGTGCTTTTACTAGTAATGTAGATGAACAATTTGTTTGTGATATAATGGCACTCAAAGGTGTAGAAAACTCTTGGAAAGTATTGCTCATGATGGGAATTGGAGTCTTTATTAATCATGAGAATATTACTTATACAGAAATTATGAAAAAGCTTGCAGAAGAACAAAAATTGTATATGATTATTGCATCAAGTGACTACATTTATGGTACTAATTATCAGTTTTGTCATGGGTTCTTGAGTAAGGATTTAGAATTAACTCAAGAAAAATTGATTCAAGCCATGGGACGAATCGGACGAAATAATATTCAACAAACTTATACAATTCGGTTTCGTGATGATGATCAAATTTCAAAATTATTTACATCAGATACTGAAAAACCAGAAATTATTAATATGAACCGATTATTCAATAGTAAAAAAGTAGTTTGGGAAAATAATACTTATATTGAAGTTTCAGAAGAAGAAGAGAAAAAATAGAAAAAATTGAAATAAAATTATAGAAACTTAGTTAAAAAAAACCAGATTTATGATAGTAATGATCACCTCCATCTAATCCGGATGAAAATATATTACAAATAATATTTTCTGATCTATTTAATATCCAAAATTCAGGATCACAATAATTATGACCAATAATATTAGGTAATGTTCTTATATATTGTGAATTAGCCCACCAAAAATTACCTGAATAATGTCGTGTTGGATTACCTGTATATTCACAACCATAAGCATCATGCCTCAATAAATTATTTGAGGCAATTCTCCAATTTTTAAAATTCCAATGAATCATTAACTTTATCCAGTCAATAACAAAATCTTTTTTATCTGAATTATTTTCAAAATGTGAAATTCCTTTTGTATGTGCGTACCAATATTGACAATTATCAGTTTCAGCATGTTGTCTCATAGTATGTAATGTTACTCTTTCATATAATCTAGATGGTCCGTGTCCTATAATGACAATTTTTGGATCATTAAATCTTTCATCTGGTATTACATTTCCTTCATTGTTTACAACACCTACTCTTATTTCTCTTACTTGATTATACAATCCACTTTCTTTAATACTATTCATTATCATATCAAATGTAATTTGCCATTGTCCAATTTGACATACATGTATATATCCAATAATTTCTGGATATGAATTTTCAATAGGCTGATTTATTACTTGATTAACTACCTCACGAGGTGTTTTTATTACAGAATCAGTAAGATATCTTCTTCCTTCATTTCTTCCATAATTTAAATAATGATGTATAATCTCTTGATCACTTGCATTTTGATTTAAATCAAGATTTAAAAACTTATATGTATTTACTGAAAAATCATGTGGTAAGCTCATATATATATATATATAAGTACTAAATAATTTACCAATTTTAAAAATGTAACGTATTTTTTACCTAAATTTTTATAATTAAAATATTACTATTTATTATGTTCATATACCTTCTCTCTTAAACCAGTATAATATTCAAATCTTTCTTTTGATAGTTCTGATTCATATACTTTACAATTTCCTGTTGCGATTGATTCGGTTTTTTTCTTATCTATAGCTGAATTAGGATTATTTTGAATAAGTGTATTGTATATTTTAATTGTTTTCCATCCTTCTAATACTTTTTCAAATATAAAAATAACTTCTTCGCCAGTAATATCACGTTTCGCAGTACGTTTTTTCTCTCTTCTTTCTTTTTTCATTTGTATAAAATCTTTTTTGTATTTGTTATCCATGTTATAGATGACAAATATATTTTTATACATTTATTTCAGTAAATTGTTTGAATAAATTCAAATAATATTCATAACTTTCTTGTACTAATTCAGATTCATAAATAACTGATTTACCATTTTGTAAATTTCTTTTTATATTTTTAATCATATCAATAGTAATATTATTTTTGTTTTGTTCTATGAAATAATCTAAAATTTGCATTGGTTTCCATTTTTCTATAAATTTTTCAATTACACATATAATATCATCAGCATTTATTTTTCTTTTTGATAAATTAACTTCTTCTTGTGTTAAAGAATTTTTTGTTTTTTTTTCTTCATTACGACATACAATTTCACCATTTTTAATTCTAGTTATTGTATGTCTTGGTAAATTAAGTGATTTTTGTACATCTATATTTTTATGTCCTTCTTTTAATAAATGTCTCACTTTTATTATAACTTCATCACTCACCCCTCCTTTTACATCTCTAATGGAGAGAGACATTTTTTTCTTTGTTTCTTCTGAAAATATTTTACCATAATTATGATTTCCTTCTCCTGTCATTTTTTCAGATTTATCTTTATAAACTTGTTTGTTATGAATTTCTTTACAAATTTGTTCTTTCAGACCTTTTAATCTTAATTTTTCTAAATAACCTTCTTTTCCTTTATCATTTTGATTTAAATTAGTAAATAATTCTATTTCATGTTTCTCACTATTACAAATTTTATACATTATTTCTTTCATAGATATTTTACGTGTATTCAAAAACATTTGAAATGCATTTGCTTGATTAAATTTAACGATTAAATGTGGAATTATTAATTGTATAAATTTTAAACAATCATCTTTTTTATATATTATTAATTGATAATCATAAATTTTTCCAAATCCTAAAAATTTTGAGATTTCGTGTAATATATTTGGATGATTTTTTTGTGCTATTGTAATTTTTATTTTTTTTAGGTTATTTTCAATAAATATACAACCTTCAGCATCAAATAAACCAGCAATATATTCAATGTTTAATCTTGTTAAATATATTTCATTTAACTCGCAACTTTTATTTAAATTAGAACATTTTAAATATAATTCTTCTTTTTCTTCATATTTATTTGGTAAATTTGCTAACTTATTAAATTCACATAAACAATAATACTGATTTTTTTTAATGATAAAACTATTTTGTAAATAATCTAGTAATACCTGATATTCATTATTTCTTATTAATAAATTATACTGATTTCTAATATTGTGTTTATGATAATATTCATTATTGTCGTCCATTAAATTTATTGTTTTATCATTTCTATTAGCTGAAGATGTTATACTTCCTCCAAAATGATAGCGAATTATTTGTAATATATTTGTTCTACATTGTGTTATTGAAAAACCAGACTGATAACCATCTGTAATTTTTCTTATAAAAATGCATCCATCACCATCTATAAATCCAGCAATGTAAGATGGATGTGGAGGATTATATGTAAATCTATCTAAATGTATTTGATTGTCATATGCAATTGTATCAGTCATAGTATAATGTAACATACACATTAATCTTTAAATTATTTGCAATTTTAATTTAATGATTATAGTATTAAATTTTATGATGTAAAAAAATGATTTGTATAAAATAATATGACACGACATATGGTGTAATTAATTTGAATAAGCTAAACCTCCCCAGGTGTGCTTATTCCAACTCAAATATTTCTATTTGAGCTCGGACTATTCCTTAAGTCTTCATTGAAAGTTGCTAACTTTCTCAGACCCACTCCATTATAGTCTCTGAACCTTCTCCATATGCTTGCTTTAGCGCATTTAGGAGCTTGGCTGCAGATTGTCCAATCCTTTTCGTTATCACTATGCCCTAGGTCATTACCCCGGGTATTCAACATGTTTTCACATATTGAAGTAGTAGAAAAGGCTATCAGGATGTTCCTGCAATTTAGAAATGTTGCCTCAAAATGACTTGATAGTCAGAAAGAGACTAGCTGGTTATATAATGCGAAATTATAAACTTCGCATATCTGCTTTACACTGTTTACCCACATTAGAAAGCAAATATCTAATATGGCAGCCAACTGTTTGGAACAGGAGGTTAATACATGTTGGTACATCGTATATTGTAGCGTAAACTCGTTAATTCCACTCATAATTCTTAGAACGTTATAGTTTGTAGCATAGACACGAACCTTAGCAGTCTTGGTACCCTCAACAGTTGCGTTAGAAAGAACGAGCTGAAGAGTGGCGTTATCAATTCTGGAAAAGTTGCAAGTTCCTGAAGGCTGATGTTCCTCAGGTCTCAAAGCGAAAGAGTAAACATTGATACCTTCATCAGGGTTACGTGTGTGGGCTTGGTAAGGTTGGACCCAAGAGAAGTAAGAACCTTCACGCTCAGAGAAGCGGTCTTGGCCGTTAAGTTGGAGCTTAGCGGTGACGACAGGGTTCTGACCCCAACAATGCATGTCAAGAGAGGTCTCAGTAAGGACGAATGTACCGGCATCAGAGACACCAGAGTTGTCAAGGTGAGAACCACCAGTGGCCTGATAAAGAGCAGCAATATCAGCAGGGGTTCCAGTAGGAAGAGGAACTTGAGGACCTCCAAGATTGACCTCGTTATAAGGGTTGGAAGGACCATGCCAGTATCCAGTGAAACCGGCACCAGGGATGTAGTCAAGGGAACCAGCATCTTGGAAAAGACCTTGAGCATCAATGAAAGCGCTAGAGTCACGGGCAATAGATTGAGGACCTCCGAAAGCATGGACAGCATTAGGAAGAGCATCAATAGCATCTGTGTAGTTGAAAGGTTGAGCACCAAGGACTTTGAAAAGAAGAGCATCACATGTCAAAGATGAGCAGTAATCAACGTTCTGATCAGGTTGGATAACCCAGATGAGCTCCTTAACAGGGTGGTTAAAGTTGAGCTTGATCTTGTTAGAAGAAGAACCAACAGACTCATCACCAGTGAACTGGAGTTGAGAAATAAGGTACTCATGAGGGTTCTGAGCCATTCTGCGGCGCTCATCAGTGTCCAAAAACACATAATCAACGTACAAAGAAGCAGCAACTAGAGACTGATTGTAGGCAATAGTGGCAGGGACAGGACGTCCGACAGAGTATTGAGAAGATTGACCACCATATGGGTTAGTGTTGCAGTTAAGGGTAGTGACAGCCCAAAGACACTCATCAATAGGACGAATATCAAGGTTAATCTTGACTTCGTGGTATTGAAGAGCAATCAAAGGAAGAGCAAGACCAGGATTAGTACAGAACCAGAATTGAAGAGGAACATAAAGTGTTGTCTCAGGAAGAGCATTACGAGGAGCACACACTTGACGAGGGGCAAGGGAGTCACAAGGAGACTCAACATCAGCGAAAGAAGGATCAGTGATGAAGGTGAGTTGAGTAGTGTTACCAATCATCTTGAAGTAACCACGTTGTTGCTCAGCAGTCATTGTAAGTTGGTTCCAGATGTGCATCCAGTCACCATATTGGCGATCAATGCGTTGACCTCCAATCTCAACCTCAACCTGGGCAATAATTTGTTCTCCAGGGAAGTCCAACCAACGGGCATAGACACCAGTGTTCTGTCCAGTAGAGTAGTTTCCAAGACCCATAAGTTGGTTAATCTCAGGAAGAGTAACCTGAAGATAAGTGCGGTAAGCAAGATCACCATTTCTGGAGATCACGCACTGGACACGGCGACCGAAATCGGCTTGTCCGTTAAAAGTCTGTTCAATAGACTCAATCGCAAAGTTAGTGTATCTGCGGTATGTAACTTTCCAAAAAGTAATTTGAGGGTTACCTGTACATTTCCTCTACCTTATTTTTCAATAAGGATTAGACTATATCTTATGAAGAATTTATATTTGCTTTTATTTCAGCAGTTTCTAAATTTAATAATAATTCTTCCGAAAACCATTTAGTCGTTGAACCTTCTTCTTTAAATTTTTGTATTTTATCCAAAATAAAATTAATTTGATTCATATCTATTTCTTTTTTTGTTGAGTTGTATTGTATTGTTACTGGCATTAAATTAGACCAGTTCCAACATTTCAACTTTTCAATTTCAATAGTTAAATCAAATTTACGCACAGGTATAATGTGATCAATTGACCAAAACAAACCATAATTATCCCAATTCATCTCTGGTGTGAAATTATATTCAAACCATTCTCTCAAATATTGAATATTACAACCAACATAATTCATAGTTGTATCAGTTTTTAAAAGAACACTTCTTAAACGAGTAGCTAAAGATTTTTTTAACCTATAGTTAATGTTTGTATTATGTTGATTTTTACACCATTCATTTTTTTGTTCTGTTAAAAATTTTGGATAACAAGAAAGACAAATCTTTTTTTTGTAAAACTTTTTCAATTTTGCAAAATCATTTAAAACTTTTTCTTCGTTACATTTTTCACATTTTGCTAAAAAAGTCTCTGCTTTTTTTCTTCTAAGATTTTTCTTTTTTATTTTATCTACTTCATTTAAACATTTTTTACATGTTTTTGAATATGAATTTTCGTGGTATTTTCTGTATTTGTCAATTGGTTTGGTTTGCGTGCATTTATCACACATTTTAATTTCTGATTCACTTATCATTTATATTACTATGCGTTGATTATTTTATATTGTTAAAAATATATGTTTTAAAGAAGCTTGGATGCTCATTGCCCATTTCTTTAAACTTTTTAGTTTAAATCATCTTATTCATTTTTACTATACCCAAGTTTTTTGTCTTGGCCACAATTCTCTCACAAAAATTGTTTAGTAGAATAAGCTTTAGGGGTTTCAAGCAATTTGATTTTCTCACCAGGGTTTTTCAAATTAATATTAATTAATTTCCCTGATTAACGTCAGTGGTGCTCTTTTATTAAAAGGCATCCACAAAGGGCTTTATGAATATCTTATTTTTTCGATATTCCCCGACATTTTTCTACCCTACAGGCTTTTAAGGTATACGTCCTGGGCGCCATAGGCTACAAGTTGCATTAATCCACCTGCCATTTTATAATATTGCTAAAGAAAAAAATTTTTAGAAATTAAATTAATTAAATTGAATTTATATTTTAAAAAAAGATTTGTATTTTAAAAATGATACCAAAAACTACTTATAAATAAATTATAATATATATATTATGTTAGCACAAGAAAATAAAAATCAAATATTTATAAATAAATCAAAAAAAATACACGGAGATAAATATGATTATTCAAAAGTACAATATGTAAATGCTAAGACTAAAATTACAATAATTTGTAAAGAACATGGCGAATTTTGTCAAACACCATCAAATCATCTTAGTAAATATAATTGTCAAAAATGTTCTAATAATTTAAAATTTGATACATGCTCTTTTATTCAAAAAGCTATACAAATTCACGGAGATAGATATGATTATTCAAAAGTGAATTATATAAATGCTGATACAAAGGTAACTATTATATGTAAAGAGCACGGAGAATTCAAACAAATTCCAGATTTTCATACAAATAGAAAATGTAATTGTCCTAAATGTATTAATAATATTGTAAGTAATTATGTTGAATTTATTAAAAAATCAAATAAAATACATAAAAATAAATATGATTATTCACTCGTAAAATATATTAATAATTATACATTTATTTCTATTATTTGTAAAATACATGGCGAATTTATACAACAACCTTATGTTCATCTGTTAAATCATGGTTGTCCTCATTGCATAAACAAAACAGAATTTATATTTTATTCTAAAATGACACAATTATATCCAACAATCAAAAGACAATTTAAAGTTGAATGGTGTAAAAATAAAAAATATTTACCTTTTGATTTTTGCATTGAAGAATATAAAATTATTATAGAAGTAGATGGAAAACAACATTTTAAACAAATTTCTAATTGGACATCACCAGAAATACAAATAGAAAAAGATAAATATAAAATGAATTGTGCAAATATTAATGGATTTTCTGTTATCAGAATTTTGCAACAAGATATTATAAAAAATAATTATGACTGGTTGGAAGAAATAAAAAATAATATAGAAAAAATAGTTAATGAAAATATAGTACAAAATATATTTATGTGTAAAAATAATGAATACATTATACTTTTATAAAAAGTATAACAAAATATATAATACTTTTATAAAATACATCTAGTTAACTTAAAACTTTATTTAAGTCCAAATTGGTCTTCATAAATTTAATCAAATAGGAATCTTCCAACACTTCTTTTTTATTTTCATGATGTTTTGTAAAAACATAGGACTCATTCTTTTTTTTGACAGACCAACCTTGCTCAATAGAATTGAATAAAATTATCATTTTTTGAAATTTAATTGCATCTACTTTTATGTTTTCTAAATCTTTCAAAGATTCTAAATTTATTTTCATATCCATTAAAATAAATAAATAAAAACTATTTATATAAATAAACGTTTATAACAATCTTTGACGATCATATTTGCTATAATGTTTTTCTTCTTTTTCTAATTTTTTTAATGATATTTTTACAATATTATTTTTATCGTCTGAATAGTATATATTTTGAATTTTATATCCTTTCTTTGTTGGTAATATATTCATAGTATTTATACATCTATTACATGGTTTACTAAGCTGTAATTTATTTTTTGAAGATATACGGATAACAAGTAAGTTTACTATTTCTAGTCGTTTTTTATATTTTAAAGGTATTAATTTTGATACAGCATCATGTTCTGCATGAATACCAGGTTTTTTGCATTTTTCATCACCCATCTGATTAAATCCAAAACTTAATACATGTAATTTATTCAATTTACCTTTAATAATACATGCAGTATGATTATAACTGGAACATCTACAAGCATTTATTTTTGTATCCCCATTTTCAAAAGATTGAATATTTGTGTTTATAGGCAAACAAAATCGCTTTATGAACATAGTATCTAATAACGATAACAACATTTTAATTTATGTTTTTGAATTAATCTTTATTTTTACTTTCATTTTTATTTATTAAAATAAATAATTTTTCTTTATTATCAATTAAATAAAAAATGTAATACATATTAAAAAGAATATGCCAAGTTTTAAACCAAAATCAATAAAAAAAATTAAATATAATAGAAAAGCATCTATTACTTTAGATACAAAACATAATGAATTTTTAAATGAATTTAATAAAGATAAAGAAGATAAAATACCTGAATATAAATTTGAAATTAAAAATCTAAAAAAAAAAATAAAAGAAGAACAATTAACAATTGAGCAACAATTAGATATTCAAGATAGAATTAATCATCTCATAAAAGAAATAAAAGAAACTAATTTAAAAAAAAAAGAATATTTTTTAGATAATTCTAAATATATTTTTGAATATTTTGAAAATAAAAAAAATATTTCAGAAGGGAATGCTGTTCAAAAAACTTCAAATAAAACAAAAATGATAGACACGTTTTTCAAAATTAATAAAGACTATGAAGATTCTAATACACGAGCTGAAACAAATAATATTGTTCAAAAATATTTGAGTAACATTGATGATGTTTTTTTGGATGTAAATTCTTTTGTTTGTCAAACAGATATATGTCAAGTATGTTTTAAGGGTGAATTAATACCATTAGAAGATGAAGGTATTTTACTTTGTAATAATTGTTCTAGAAGTATTCAATATTTAATTGAAAATGAAAAACCATCTTATAAAGAACCGCCAAAAGAAGTATGTTTTTATGCATATAAAAGAATAAATCATTTTAAAGAAATATTGGCCCAGTTTCAAGGTAAAGAAACCACACAAATTCCGCCAGATGTTGTTGAAAATATTAAAATACAAATCAAAAAAGAGAGAATTGAATTATCTCAAATTACAAATATTAAAACAAAAGAAATTTTGAAAAAATTGGGCTATAATAAATACTATGAACATATACCATTTATTAAAGATAAATTGGGTATTAAACCTCCAATAATGTCTCCAGAATTAGAAGAAACATTATGTAATTTATTTATTGAACTGCAATCACCTTATTCAAAATATTGTCCAGACGACAGAGTAAATTTTTTAAATTATTATTACACTGCTTATAAGTTATGTGAATTATTAGGAGAAAATTACTATTTGGAACGTTTCCCCATGTTAAAAGATCCTGAAAAGAGGATGGAACAAGATGAAATATGGAAGAAAATTTGCTTAGACTTGGATTGGGAATATATACCGACTATTTAATTTTATCTAACCTTGATTAGTTCGGTTTATAAGGAAATAATTGTAATTCTCTCGTATTATAAATAGAAAAATTAGGATCATAATTATTTGCACCTACACCAGTTCCATAACAGGTGCCGCCTCTTAGATTTATACGACGTCTTGTTCTTTTATTATTTTTTTTGGGTTTTCTGCAATTATTTCTTGTTTTATTTCTTCTTTTACATGATTGTTTTGCCATAATATATAGTTAGATTTAAATTTAACTATATAGATTTCTAAATTTCATCTACTATATTACCTTCTCTATCATATATCCAAATTTCATAAATGTACCCTAAATCTTTGGCTCCCTTCTGTTTCTCCAAAACATTATTTTTTGTTTGATTTGTCCATGTTGATTTAACTTCAATACATCTATTTTGTGATGGAATATAAAAATCTACATAATGTCTTCTTCTTTTATTATTTATATCATTATACCATATAACTGGAACATCTTTTCTATTTGTTATAATAGAATCTTCACATATTTTTTCAAAGTATAGTAATCTATCTAACGCAAAATTTTCATATCCTTGATAATCTAATAATTTACCAGATGGTAACTTATATTGTTTTTTGTTGTAGGAACTTTTAAGCATTGTGTCTGCTACATCTGCATTTTGTGAATGATGAGGAACTCCATATCTCTCTAAGTTTGTTTGAATAGATTTTTTTTGTACAATTGAATCACCTAAAGGTGATTTACATTTAAATTTAAGTAAATTTGTATGACAAGTTTTATTTTTAATATCTTTATTTTGTTGTGGATTTTCTACAGCATATTTTAATAAATTTGTTTGTTTTATTTGTTCTCTAACTTGAGGAGATTGTAAAACATATTCGACACCATATTTTTCTAAACTTTTTTCCTTCTTTTGTTGTTTAATTTCTTCTAATTGTGAATTATGTTCTACGCCATATTTTTCAACCATTGTATTTTTTTGTTTTTCTTTTATTTCACTATTTTTCATAGGGTTATCTACTCCAAATTTATGTAAATTGGTTTGAAGTATTTTTACTTTACCATTTTCTTTACTACAATTTTCACAATATCCTCCTATTTTTAAAAGTTGACGGAATGGTTTTATAAAATTATTTTCACAACTATCATGTAAGCAAATACCTTCAATATTAGTATCTCTATTAATAAATTTATCTGAATAATCATCTAATAATACTATATTATTTTCATTACAAAATTCCATCAACATATGAATATCGTATTTGACCTTTGAGTTTTTTATTTTATTTTTTGAAATACTTTGCATACATGGATCGCAGTATGCTCCCGTTTTGACTAATTGACGAAAACATTTATTAAATTTGTTACAACAATTTTCAGTTATACATTTGCCTTCAATATAACTTTCCCTATTTATGTTTTCAGATGTATAATCGTTTACTAATTGAACTTTGTTTTCATTACAATATTGTAAAAGAGTTTCATTATTGTAACTCATTAATTATTAATTGATATATATATATATGTATTTATATTATTTATAAATCAATTTTATTAAGTTTATTTATTAATTAGAAAAACGCGTTACCATTTATGGTCTTAAAATCCACCTGGAAAACGGACTAAATTTGCTCCAATACCAAAGCCAGCTCCAGATCTAGCGGTGGCTCCCATCGATGGCACATAGGTGTCAAGGATGCTAAAGGTGGCGGCAGCAGTTAAGGCGATCAAAACAATTTCCTCAACATTAAGAGAACGTTTAGGGATAGCATAAGCAGCAATAGCAACCATTAAACCTTCAACAAGATACTTAATAATTCTCTTTACAAGTTCAGCAACATTAATTGTTCCACTCATTATATTAAATAATAAGAAAAAAAATATATATTGCGATAAAAAACTTAAAATTAAATAATGTAAATAATTAAAATGGATCGTTCTAAATCTAAGAGTTCAAAAAAATCTAGTTTTGAGAGAAAAGAAATTAATGGAAAAGAAAATCCTAAATATGTTGACTTATTAGAAGAAGATAAACCTATTGCAGGACAGAAATTTGTTTGTGTTTCTTTTTGTTCACCTGAACAAATTTTAAAGAAAAAAGAATTATTTTTATTTGAAGAATTCCTAAAGAAGTGGGATTTAAATAAATCTATGGAAAAATTTGTGCAATTCCTAAATTTTGTTTCTTTTAAGTACAATGTTTCTTTTGATGATTTAACAAATGATTTTAAAGAATTTGTTAAAGAAGAAAAAGAAACATTATCTAAAAGTAGTTTTGAAGATGACTACAAGTCTTTTCTTGATAATAATGAAGAAGAATTACAAAAACAATTTGATATTGCTCATAATTTTCAAACAAGTACTCGTGGAATTAAAGTCCGTGGGGCTTATCCTACTCAACAGGAAGCTGAGTTAAGAGCAAAAATGTTGAGAGAAGTTGACGATAAACACGACATATTTGTAGGACCAGTTGGTATGTGGATGCCATGGGATCCGGAAGCTTATAAGACCGGTCGTGTTGAATACATGGAAGAAGAGTTGAACAAGTTGATGAGTGAGAAACAAAAGAATGAAACAAATGCTAAATCTAGTTTTGAACAACGTGTTAAAGAATCCAAACAAAAGGCAATTGATGAAAATATTAAGAATGCAGAAAAATCTGGAAATACTCTGACACAAACTATTGATGAAGAGGGTAATTTGATTGGTGTTAACAATATTAATACTCAAGAGTTTGCTTTAAAGGAACAAGAAAATATTTCATCTGCTGATATTTGTAATGAATTGTTTGAAGGAAAGAATATTGTTATTGGAAAGACAGATAATGGTAAAAGCCAATTACTAACAGGTCCCTTTTCAAATCCACCTTTAGAAAATTCACCTTTAGAAAAGGTGGAGCCAAATTAAGCCAAAATTATAATCCACCTTTCAATATAAAAGTTTTGCTCCACTTTTTTTAAAAGTGGATTTTTTAAAAGTGGAAATATTAATATAAAGATATACAAATAATATAAACTATAATGAGAATCTGTTATATTATTTCTACATGTAACAAATATTTAGAAACTCGCGTAAAGTTCCAAATGGAAACAATGTTAAAAGATTTTTCAACAAATGATATTTATTATTTAACTTCAAGGCCTGATATAGAAAAACGCCAATTTGGTTGGAATTGTATGGATGATGAAAAAAATATTTCTTGGAAATATATTCATTTCATCTACAATATGAATATTCCTGAATATGATTGGTATATTTTCATTGATGATGATACATTTGTATTTCAAAATCGTTTGGAAAACTTGTTGCAAACATACAATCACAATGAATGTTATTATATTGGAAACCAGTTAGATGATAAAAAAAATACACATGGATTGTATATGTCTAGAAGAGCTGGTTATGCAATTTCTAATGCACTATATTCAGAAATGTATTCTTATCTTCGTGAGAATGGTATTAATAATAGTTATAAACATTTGCAAGAGGATTTATGCATTGGACTATGGGTACAGGATATATCAAAAAAAGACGGAATAAAAGTACATAATATCAACAACAATTTGTTTCATTTAGATTCACATAAATATGATAATGAATTATCTGATGCAATTACATTTCATAAAGTAACATTATTAGAACAATTTCAATTTTATCATTCTATTGTAGAAAAAGAAACAAAAAATATATTAGAAAAAGAATATAAAAAATGTAAAGAAGATACAACATTTGCACTAATATCAGATATTGCTTATTGGGAAAAAGCAAAAAAAACAATTATTGATTTAAGAAGTAGAGGTAATTGGCAAGGTTCTATTGTATTGGCTACGATTGATTTTGAATTAAATTCTAATTTTAAAGATTTTTATAACATAACTGAAGTTAAATTTCCACAAATAGACAAGTCAAACCTTTTAGAAAAAATTGGACCAACAGGGTTCTCTAATTCAGACAAGAGAGAATTAACCAAGACGAACCAATGGGAAAAGTTACATATTTTTGACAATTATTTTAGGAAATGGCAACGTGTCGTGTTTTTGGATGCAGGGTTACGTATATTAGATGATGTATCCCACTTATTATCGCTTGATTATAACAACAGAATTTTAGCACCCATAGATGGTAAACATTACGACCATAATAAATTTGAGGGTCAACTAAGTTATGATAATATGGATTTACTTCAATCTCTCGTTGCACAATTTGGAGATAATATATTGCAATCTAATTTTATGTTGAATTGTATTTGGATTTATGATACAAGTATATTAGACTTGTGCGATAAGAATCAATTGATTGAAGCAATGAATAGTTATCCATTATGTAAAACAAATGAGATGGGGATTATGAATCTTCTGTTTCATTTTAAGTATCATTTATGGGAGCCTTTTCCTGTAAAAGCATCCAATAATAAGTATTTGTTTGACTGGTGTGAGTTAAATAATCAGGGTACACATTGGAGAGACTATTGTTATATTAAGTATCCTGTAACTATTAGTTTTGGTGATACTTAAAAAAATTGAAAATGATTTATAAACTATAATAAATTGTATAAATCATTTTAGTTAAATGTATCAACAAAATAATCACAAACGAGAAGACTTAACTAACTTAGTTATAGATGAAGAATTAGTGCAACTAGCATTAAGAGAATGTGTTACTGCACACGATGTAAATAGTATGTTTTATTTAAGTAATTTAAGTAGTTATGAGATTTATCACGAACCTTTAAAAATATATTATACTAGAAAATATAATAAAACTCCGAGTCAAACAGATTATTTGGCTTTTGTATTATTCCTAAGTTATCCTGAAAATATGATTCGCACATTTACAAGCTTTAAAGATCTTAAGTTAGCATTTAATAATATAACTGAAGAAAGTGATTTTCAATCACATGGATTTGAAATTGATGACACTATGACTTCTACATGTATATGCAATGAACATATTAAGAATATTCATCAATTTAGAAATATATATTCAGGATTAACTATTCAAATTGGTAGTGTTTGTAATGAACGTTATGGGCTTATAAGTAAAAATGATCCAAATTATAAAAGCACCTGTAAAAAAATAAAAGAAGCAAAAGAAAGAAAAAAAGAAAGAGAAGAAGGATTACCTGAAGGACATTATGAAAATGAACGAAAAAGGACAAAAGAAGAAAAATTACTTGAAAAAGAGAGAAAAGAATTAGAAAAAGAATTAAAAAAAATGAATAAAATAAATGGTGGTGATTATAAAATTAGTGTTTGCATATTTTGCGACAAGGATTGTCTATATAATGCATATAATTATAAATTATGTATTTGTTCTACATGTATTCCAGAAGAAGATAAATTATTTAAACGTGAAATAAGATCTAAATTAAAGTGGTCAAATACGAGTGTAATACAAAATACAAATACATATTGTATGGACGATTGTGCTAATTGTGAAAAAGAGTTTGTATCAAAAGATCAAATAGAACTATGCGGATTATGTATTGATTCTTGGAAAGTTAAAACTTGTAAATATCCAAGATGTAATGTCAAATTTTGCGTTGATATTCATGAAGAGGATGAATATTGTCCTGATTGTGATGAAAAAATTACAAAATGTTCCGATTGTCCTATAAAAATATATAAAGAAGAAGCAAATTGTCAAAATGGAAGATGTAGAGAATGTCATCGTAGATTTTTAGATAAAAAAGTATTGAAATATTGTGAATATTGTGAAGAAGATTTTGAAGTATATGAAAAAGATAAATGGATGACATGTTGCAGAGATTGTTACAAATATAATAAAGTACAACAAAAGTGTAGTATGTGTACGGATACTTTTATTAAACTACCTAATGAAACATGGAGAAAAACATGTAGAACTTGTTATTACAAAAATAATCAAGCTAAGCAAAGTGTAAGTAGTTATTAAATGAATTTTTACAAAGTGGTTGAATAATAGTAGTCGTTTATAATAACTTTATTTTTAATAGACCTGCTCATTTTGACATTAGACATTTGCGACTCTTCTGCAGCCTTTGCAATTGTATCCCATGTGTTTAATAATTCTTTTGTTTTTGCATCTATTTTATAGACTTTTTTGGATGTAGTAGATGGTTTTTTATACTCTTTTTTATCAGATTTTAACATCAATCCATAATATCCTTGTCCGCTACCTTCTGAAGTCCAAACTGTAGAGTATAATACATGTTCAGAATCTTTTAAATAAAGTTTAATTTCTTCTTCTTCTTTATTCGTTATAGGTTTTTCCAATTTTTGTTTCCATGATTTATATTCTTCTTGTAAATTTGTTTTTAAAATAGTAGCACCAGGAGAGAAAATACACGATTCAAATAAAAATATTTCTACGTCTGTAGAAACTAATAATTTTTTATATGTAATCTCTCTAAGTTTGATTCCTTTATAACCATTCACAACTTGATTTTTGTCTTGTTTTTGTAAACGACAATATTTAAACTTTATATCTAGATAATTTTTAAATGCCATTGTAACTTCTTTTTTCGTATTTTTTGACCATAATCTATATTGTCCAATAATATCTTTACAATTTACTTCTACAACCTCTCTTACAATGCAAAATTTATCGATAAACTCATTAAATTTACTATTCAATACATTATCACTAGAAATAAGAGGAGTAGATAGTGGTTCAGTTTCATCAAAATCAGTTTGCGTACCAATTGTGTTGGTGAAAATTTCTTTTTTTGGAGCATATAAATTCGTTATTGTTCCTGATTCTTTAAGTTTTTGTTGACGTTCAGAAACATTTCCAATTTGAACAATATTCATCATATTAATAACACTATTTACAATAATAATAGCTTCATCTATATTTATTTGAAAAATTTCATCTTTTACATTAAATTTTTCTAATAAGAAATGAATATAATTTTCTATGGTTCTAATGTTAGAACTATATACTACACTCATAAATTCAATTTTCCCAAATTTGCATACTTGTCTGTAAGGTTTAATTCTTTTATATACATTCAATGTATAACCAATTTTTAATTCAGGGTTTTCCTTTCTAGTATCTATATTATAAATATAAATTGTTGGTTTGTCTTCATTTTGCTTTAAATTTTCTAACTCAGATAACATTTTTTTATTTTCTTCTAATTCTTCATCTTTTTCTTTCAGTTGATTTTCTTGTTCTTTTATTTTGTTTTCTAATTGAAGTTTTAATTCATTACTTTCTTCTTCAATTACTTCATGTAATATTTCTTCTAATTTTACAAAATATTCATGAATTTCTTTTGCCTTTTTAGTATCAGCTCTAATACAAAATAACTTAAATGTTCTTATGTTTAACATGTATATTTCTTTATTATGACCTCCCTGTTTCTTTTCACTGGAAGTTTGCTTTATGCATGCATCGAGCAAATTTTTATAATCTATGTCTTTCATAAAATATTTTTCTAATAGTTTCTTTGCATTTACTTTATTTGTAAACCCTAACCAATTCCATACATTATCTAAGTCAATAACAAAATCATTACCTGGATGGTAATTTAAATAACAATAAAATGAACTAATGAACATTTGCTGTTCCATTTGTGTAAAATTTGTTTTAATTTTTGTCAAAAGTTTATTATTATATGTTTGTGTTAGCTTAGAAATAGGATTTTTTTCAATCAAATCAACAATATTTAGAGATTCCATATTATATAATAAATACATCTTATGTCTTTATATTGTTTTTGCTTAGAAATAATAAAAGCAAGTTGTTTGTTATTCTTATTAGCAAGTTTTCCTACCACTTATTTGCCTTTTTGACACTGATTTTGGGGCCAGCTCCACGTTTCTTCTGTTTATTCGGGTCATATTGTTCTTCATCTTCATCATCCTTAAGACTTTTGGATAATTCCCAGAATTCCTTAGACCCTAATCTGAAGTCTCCATGGTTTTCAGCCTTGTACCAAAACACTTGGTCATGTAATTTGTTGGATTTTGAGTTATTATTAATTACCAAGCACTCATAATTCTCTGTACATTGATCCATCACCTGACAAAAGCTCTCAAACGTTGGAAACATGCCAGCATAGTTTTCATAGATTCGTTTCCTATTTGCAATATAATTCTCTCTTAAAATAAAAACGTAATCTATATTGGTGCGGAGAGTTGGAGGGATCCCAAGTGGATATTGCATTGTAATGACCAACATTATCTTCCAATGTCTACCATTCATGAACAAAAGTCGCATCATTTTATCACGAGCCCATGTGTTGTCATACAAACAATCATCTAAAATAACAAATGCACGTGGATCAATATTGCTGCGTTTATAAGTTTCCATTTCCTTTTTAATTTGCTTCAATACAGTTCGTTGTCGCTTCAAAATATTTTCAATAATAGCAGTATTGTATTCATTGTGAATAAAAAGTTTCGGCACCATTTTGCCGTAAAACCCATTACCCTCTTCTGTACCTGATATAACAGTTCCAATAGGAATATCTTGTTGATAATAAAGCAAGTCTCTGACTAAGAAAGACTTACCTGTGTCACGCTTACCAATTAAAACAACCACAGGACCTTTATTTTCATTGGGTTTGAAGCTAATATTCTTCATATCAAACTTTTTAAGTTCCAATGTCATATTATAAGTTTTATAAATTATATTTTATTCCTTTTTACGCAATTAAAAACACTAAGCTACATTTATTCAAATTAATAATAAGTTAAAAATCACAATAATTTATATATTATTTAGCTAAAAGAATGATTAATGTCCATTATCAAAAAAGGAAAAATTCTGAACTTTTTAAAAGTTTAGAAGATCCTGAAATTTTCTCTCTATCTAATCCCCAAAATTATATACCTATTTACAATAAATTTTTCTCATTAAATGAATCTAATTATAATGGTGTTAATTTTAATAATAAATGGTATATTTCAGACATTAATAAAAAAGTAGAAGATACTATTAATCTTTATAATTGTAAAATCAAAAATATTATTAATAACAAAGTTAAAAATTATGAGGTATTTTTCAAGTCAGCCCCATTATTGGATCCATACAAATATTTGGTAGGTAAATATAATGTAAATGATCAAAAATTATTTACTCTACCAAACTTCACTTCAACAGAACAAGAATGTAATTTAAAATTTATTGATCAAAATAATTCAGCTTATGTAGATGGACTTTTTTTATATTTATCTAGTCAACTTGCACATACAAAATATTTCCCTCATGGAGTAGATTATTATGGTTCTTTTTTAGGAATTAAAGAAAATTTTGCAATAAATGTATTTGATGATATTGATTATTTAAAAAATTCTGAATTTTTTAATAAAAATAAAAATATTTTATTTCAAGTAGATGAATTTGAACATTTATTTTCAAATGAAAATGAAAAATTAACACCGATTCAAATCAATCACAATAGCAGTGCTAGATCTCAATTATCTTTACAAAGTATAGATAATGATTTTTTTGAAAATGTATTTGAAGATAAATTAGTCAATTTGAATGATTTAAAAAATATGTCAATTGACTTGGTAGAAATAACAAACTCTCAGGTAATAGAAAATGGGAATGTTACATTAAAATCAAGTTCTACATGTTCTTCTAGATCCTCACATACGGAAAATAAAGAAGATAATGATTTAGATGGAGAAGAAGATGGTGAAGAAGATGGTGAAGATAGGGAAGATGGGGAAGATGGGGAAGATGGGGAAGAAGATGGGGATGAAGAAGATGAAGAAGATGAAGAAGATGAAATAATATATGCAACTATACCCAAGTTCCCAATTCAAGTAATTTGTATGGAATATTGTGAAAATACATTTGATGACTTAATTTTAAATAATGATTTAACACCAGAAGAATGGTACTCTGCATTAATGCAAATTATAATGATTTTAATAACCTATCAAAAAGCATTTAATTTTACACATAATGATCTACACACAAATAATGTCATGTATAATACTACTGATTCTAAATTTATTTATTATTGTTATAAGAAAAAATATTATAAAGTGCCAACTTATGGCCGTATTTTTAAAATCATTGATTTTGGAAGAAGTATTTACAAATTTGATGGAAAATTATTTTGTAGCGATAGTTTTCAAGCAGGTGGGGATGCAGCAACACAATACAATACAGAACCATATTTAAATGATAAAAAACCCCGTTTAGAACCTAATTATAGTTTTGATTTATGTCGTTTAGCGTGTTCTATTTTTGATTATATAATAGAAGATCCTGCAGAAGTGAATGATTTAAGTAAATATATAGACCCGGTTAAACGATTAATTGTTGAATGGTGTTTAGATGATAAAGGAATTAATATGTTGTATAAAAACAATGGTACAGACCGATATCCGGATTTCAAATTATACAAAATGATAGCACGATGTGTACATAATCACATACCACAGGCACAATTGGAACGCCCTGAATTTAAGTCATTCTTGTACAATGGTATAATAAAAGGTGAATGTATAAATATTGATGAAATACCTGTATGTGTCTAAAAAATAAAAATTAAATAAAAATTAAATAATTTTTATATAAATTTCATTCTATATTTTTATTTACATACTATATGATGAAATCATATGGATTTATTATGACTAGACATGTTAATTCAGAAAAAACAAATAAATATTGGAATCATTCAGTAAAATTATTAAGAACCTATTATCCTCATAGAAGAATCATTATTATTGACGATAATAGCAATCAAGAATTTGTAAAAGCGGATTTTGATTATAAAAACATTGAAATTATAAAATCTGAATTTCCTGGTCGTGGTGAACTTTTACCTTATTATTATTTTATTAAAAATGATTATTTTGATAATGCAATTATTATACATGATAGTGTATTTTTTCATAAACGAATAAATTTTGAATTATTAAAAAATATTGAAATACTTCCATTATGGTTTTTTCATTCTGACAAAGAAAATCTAGAAAACACATTACGTATATGTAATGTTCTTAAAAATAATTATACATTAATACAAAAATTAAAAAATGATACAATAAATATGATGCCGAAACAGGCATGGTATGGTTGTTTTGGTATCCAGTCTTATATCAACCGAAAGTTCCTATTAAATTTAGAATCCAAATATAACATTACTAATATGATTCATCCAGTTACTTGTAGATCTGATAGATGTTGTCTTGAAAGAATCATGGGCTGTATTTTTTTTACAGAAAATAAAATAATTTCTGAAAAAAAATCACTTCTAGGTGATATTATGAAATATCAAAATTGGGGTTACACTTTTGATGAATATATGGAAAACTTAAAAAAAGGCACTATCAAACACTCTGTTATAAAAATATGGACTGGTAGATAATATACACTAAGCTACGTTTTAAAAATCAGGATTATCAGTAAATACTTGAGGTGCCGAACCTCCTGTATGCATAATTGGATTTATTTGTATTAATAAATAATGACCAGCTATTACACTAAAATAAACAACCAAGGCATCTCTAATTAATAACTTGAGAGGTTTGCTTTCTTTTTCAACAAATCGCATTTCTAAAAATTTTGTAATTAAAAATATTATGGAAATTACTGCTGCAGTTACAAATATATTACTCATCTAATATATTTGTTAAATATTCTTATTGATTTTATACGCAATTTAATCTAAAATTTCAATGTCATCTATTAATAAATCTGGTAATAAATCAATAGCCGGTTCTTCAATATTATGAACATCCAATGCATCTAAACTAAAAGATTGATCTGATATTGTTAGCTTTACGCTATCATCATCATCTTCTTCCATTTTTCTTTGTTGATTTCTTAATTGACTAATTTGTTCCAATCTATCTAAATCTTTTGGTGCTGTAATAGATGTTATTGATCCATCTGTTGACTTAACAAAATCTATATCATTAAAACTTAGATGTGTATTTTCAGATGAAGTAGATGATATGAATTCAGGTGTGTCTATTGTTACAGGATTTGTTACAGGTTGTTTAATAGGTTCATGAATAATCTCTTCTTTCACTTCTTCTACAACATCTTCTTCAATAGTTTCATCCATGTAAGCTTTTAAAATTGCCTCTACAGGAATACTTTCACGTAATGTATTCAAAATCCCTTCTTGTACAATAATTTCTAACTCTCTATGATTTTTTTGTATTTGTAATGGTGGAATTCCAACTTCAAATAAGTATACATTTTTGTATACTTTTCTTGCAACATTGATATAAGTTTTATGAATAAAATCATCCAACTTAGGAACATTTATATCAATCTTCTTTTGTTTTTGACCAACACGCATAGCGGTTAATATCTTTAATTGAATAATATGTACACATGTAACTAAATCTTCTAAATAATTACATCCCGATTTTTCGCAAATACGTTTTCTCTCTGTTTCTATTATTTGATCATTCCATTTAGGTATACGTGAAATCAAATTTTGGAAGGTCATCAAATACTTATCATTTTCGTTATTTTCTTTGCAAAGCTTCAATGATTCTTCTAAAATAGATTTATATCCATCAATAATTAGAGGGGTCAAAAGAGTAACTAAACGAGAACCCCATTCATTTTTTGATTCGTGAAGTGCACTTACATTAAAATCATCCATTTACATAAAACTAATATTTTCTAAAGATAATTCTGAACTTAAAAACAAAAAATTCAATATAAATAATATTAATAATTTTTCATTTCTAAACTCTTTCCGAATTTTATGAAAACATAATAACATTTCATAACGTTTTTCAGTATTTAGTTTACTTTCTAAAAATTTTTGATTTTCTAATAAATGAATAATATCCAATGCACTATATGATTTCTCATATAATTTTGTACATAAAACCATTAATTCTTCTAAAGTATTTTTTTTTATACTATATTTATTTAATTCTTTTTTAAGCCAATCTAAATGATGCATATGTAAATCTTTCATTTGAAATACTTGATTCAAATTATACTGATATAAATTAATTATAGTGTCATTTACTACTGGTTCGTGTACATATATTTCACAAAATCGTGATAAAATTGGTTTCATTAAATTATATTTATCTTCGGCAATAATAAAAAAACGAGTATTATGACTAAAAAGTTCAATACATCTACGTAAAGCGGATTGTGCATCAATTGTTAACTTATCAGCATTTAAAAGAACAATACTTTTAAAAATATTTCCCCCATTAGAATGAATATGTATTTTTGCAAAAAATTTAAGTTCATCACGTATAAATTTTATACCTTTACCATGTGAACAATTTACATACATAACAAATGATTTTATTTTTTCACGATTATTTTCATAAATTTTATGAATAAATTCATTTACAATAGTTCGTTTGCCACTACCAGAAGGACCATGAAATAAAATATTTGGTATTTTATGTAACTCATGAAAGTAATTTAATTTTTCTTTTATATTTTCATGTATAATTAATGACATAGAGTGACTATATTAAAATACAAAGTGTTTTTATATTTTAATATAACGTAATTCTTATATATTTATTGTAAATAATAAGATAATCTAATAAAAATACTATATCCATCTGATCCATTTAACGTAGTAGCAACATAATAATTAGGTGTAAATGTTGTATCACTATATCTTGATGTATATCCATATGTATTTGAAACAGATTCTATTATTTCTTTTCTAGTAGTATGAAGATCTAAAACTTGAAAACTAATAGCTTTTGTACTTTGAGGAGTCAAATCATTAATATCTGTAGGTGGATAAGAAGTTGAACCGCATTTAATATTAGAAAAAATGTTTGCTGGTGTATTTCCATTATTTATAATATCTGAGTAATTTATATTTTCATAATTATATGTTTCCGAATTTGAATTTATAAAATTATTGTATTGTGGAACTTTTGGATTATCAATAAATTTAAAATTACTATATTTAACGCAACAATATGTACTAAAATTTAACCACTTTTCACTACCTTCTATAAATGTAGAAACATCTATAAAAACAAGACCACCATTTGTTGAAAAAAGAATTCTTTTTCCATAACCTGGGGTTACACCAGTTGTATTATTTACTACTTTATTTGCTAGTCTTGCCCATAATCTATCTAAATTATTAATGTAATCACCCGTTTTACTATAAGGACTTAATAAAAAATCTTGTGTTAAATCATTTGATAATAACTCATTTTTAAATTCACATAATTGTTTTGCTATATCTCTAAAACTTAAATTTAAACCTGATATATTGTTATCAGGAACATTTGATACATCTTTACAACATTTATCATAACAATCATTATCATTTAAATTATCACATATATTTTTAATATTTAAGTCAATACAATCATTTATAACCTTACGATTATTTACATTATTACTTGCAGAACTACTTGAAGTTCCAGTAACTGATTCAGAGTATATTTTTTCATTAATATTGTTAAATACTTCACTGCTAAAGATACCTTGTGTTTTTACTTTTAATTCCAAAGACATTTATAAATATTATTAATATTATAAATTTCTAAAATATTTAAACTATTTATCTTCTAAATTTAAACCGCGCTAGTCAAAGAATGAGTATAAGGATTTGATTTAAAAGCACTAAGAATATCTGGTTGGATGCGGTCACAGCCTGCACATTCATTATAATATTGTGGAGAACGTATAGCGCCATATGTTTGTACAGAAGGCGCTAGTCCTCCTCCATTAAAAGAATATGCAGGATTAAATCTTCCGTCTAACCGATCGACATCACTTTTAATAGTACTCAAATGCATTTGTTGATTAAATATTTGTGTGCCCCCAGGATTAGGGCGGTTATTAATGGTTAGTGATTTTATATCATTATTGTGTTGATTATAAGCAGCACTATAATTCATATCACCATAGCCTGTAGCATAACCACCAGCGGCAGTATAATATTCGCAAGTTGTATTCTCTCTTTGTGTTGCATCAGGTGCGGTATAATTATTTACATATAAACTTTCTTTTTGATTATTAATATAAAAATTTGGAGAATATAAAGTTGTTTCTTTATTAGTAGTAGAAGTTGTATCTTGAGGATTATAAACATAACCTTTAGGTACTACTGAAGTAGCCTCACCATAAATACGGAGATTTTGTGTTGTCTCACTTTTACGTGTAGGTCTAAAAATATCCATAATAGGCGCAATAACGGCACCTATTGCTCCGCTAAAACCAGACCCAAATACTTCAGATTGTTTTAGGGTTGTTCTGTTATTTTCATAATTTGTATAACTTTTCATAAAGTTATCACCGCCATTAGTAGGCCCTTTACCCATAGCACTTGCAGGATTTACGTCTGAACATGGTAATTGTACACGTCTACTTTTTTCAAAGTTTTCTGGTGCATGTCCTGCCTTAATATCTACAGACCCGGCAGGACCCATATATTCAGTGGCAATGTCATTACGACGAATAACACCCATCTCTTGAATAGGTCTTAGAGTCTCACCTTTTTCAGCTCCAGTAGTGGTAAACCAACGATCTTGTGTATTAATAAAAAAAGTATCGGGTCTTTGTTTTTCAACACGTCCAAGCATTGCAGTAGTTGGTGCGGTCTTAATATAAGAATAAGCAGGACCTTCATGATTAGATAACTCATATTCTAATTTAGGATTCGTATCCACTCTTAATTCATCAATCGTTTTTGGTAGCCATTTATCACGTGCTTCCATACCAGAATTAAATCCATTATTTCCATCTATTCCATATCCTTTATCTAAACCTGGCCCAACCATAATGCTGTCAAAAGGCTTTGTATTATTATTTTTCATTCCAGGATTCACACGAGATTGAAAAAAATCACTTTGATTTGGCATTCCATACGCCCACTGCATATTATCCTCTGGTTTGAAAAGTGGTGCTTGTTCAATTTTTTTTATAGTTTGTGACCCTGAACCTATCATATTATCTAAAACAGATTCATTAATATCAATATCATATGTGCGACCTTTTACTTTGCCACCATTAAATGGAATCATATTATTATGTTTAAATTGTTCAGAATTTAAATAGTTACCTGTTAAAGAATAAATTTCTTGTGGATTTTTACCTACAGATACATGATTTCTTTCTTTTTGTTGATATAAATTTTGATTAAAATACTTGTCTGTTGCTGTATTAGGATTTGGATATTTTTGAATTGTGTCAACTAATTCATTTATATTACTAACAGGATAATTTTGAGGAGGTATATTTGTATTGGGTAAATAATTATCTGTTTTAATAGCCAAGTTGCTTCTAATTCCCATATTTGTAAATTTCTCTTGTCTAGTAGAGTTTCTTATTTCTTTATCAGCACAATTTTCATTTGATTGATTTGACACTATATACATACCACCTAATGCTATTAATGGGAGTGCAATTTCCATATTATAATATATATATAAAACATTTTAAATATATATTTATTATTAGATATCTTAAATAAATTTTATTTTATTTTATTTTAATTTTTGTAGTTATTATTTATAAATTTTCACAAGAATTAGTTTGCAGACATGTAGTTGGTCCTCCTACATATCCGCCACGAATTAACTGATAATTAGAAGGTAATTCTGAAACAGAAGACATATAAGTTTTGCTATCAATAATCATACAATCACGTTTTGGTGTAAAATAATCTTTTTCTAAAATTCGTGTACTTACATTATTTTGAAAAGGTAAACAAGTATTTACTTGAGGGTTCAATGGAGGATATTCAAAGTTAGGTTGTTCTAAATCACGATACCACCATGCAGGATGAGTAGCTCTAGATTGATCTGTAAATAAATTATTACATGTTGGATAATCAATGGGTTGATTTGTAACATTATATTTTTGATATTCATTTTTTCCTAAACAATCTCTGCCTATTTGTCTATTTACACCCTTCAAGTCGCTTTCTAAATTAATAGTATTTGTTCTTAAATTCGCTCCCCATTTTTGCGGAATAATTTGCGGATCTTCTATAAAACAAACATCAGAACCATTTCCAGGAACATTCATTATCCATCTTCCTGGATCTGTAGATTGTTGTAATTCTTTTTTTGTTCTAGCATCATCATATTTAAATCTGGTGCAAGCCATATACATATACTTTTGAAAAAAGTATAGCAAAATAAAATATATACTTTAATACTTTTGAAAAAAGTATAGCAAAATAAAATATATACTTTAATACTTTTGAAAAAAGTATAGCAAAATAATAAAAGTATATAAATTAGTTAAAAGTCATATAATAATTTAAATTAGTTAAAAGTCATATAATAATTTAAATAAATAATACAAATAGAATTATGGATTTAGTTTTAAATAATACAAATCCCACTTTGTGTTTGAATATGATTGTGAAGAATGAAAGTAAAATTATTACAAGGTTATTTGATTCAGTATCATCTATTATTGACAGCTATTGTATTTGTGATACTGGTTCTACAGATAATACTATAGAATTAATTGAAAACTATTTTAAAAGTAAAAATATTCCTGGTAAGGTCGTAAAAGAACCATTCAAAAACTTTTGCTATAATAGAAATTTTGCATTACAAGCTTGCAATGGAATGTCTGATTATGTGTTACTTTTAGACGCAGATATGATTTTAGAAATTAAAAATTTTAACAAAAAATTATTAGATGTGGCTTCTAGTTTTTCTATTCTTCAAGGGACTGATTCTTTTTATTATCAAAATATGAGAATTATTAAAAATAATGGTGAATTTAAATACAATGGAGTTACACATGAATATATTGATACTCCTCCTAATAATACACTTTTAAACATTGAAAAAGATATATTATTTATTAGAGATGTAGGAGATGGTGGATGTAAACAAAATAAATTTGAAAGAGATATTGCTTTATTGTTAGATGGTATTAAGGAAGACCCAAATAATGCTAGATATCATTTTTATTTGGCAAATAGTTATCATGATTGTGGCAGATTTGGAGAAGCTATTAACGTATATAAAAAACGAATTGAAATAGGTGGCTGGACGGAAGAAGTTTGGTATAGTTATTATAGAATTGGTCTTTGTTTTAAAAATTTAGACAAAATTGAAACCGCAATTTATTATTGGTTAATTGGATTTAATGTTTATCCTGAGCGTCTTGAAGGATTATATGAAATTATACAACATTATAGACTTACATCAAAACATAAGTTAGCTAATTTATTTTATCTAGAAGCAAAAAAAATTTTAGATTTAAATAAAAATAGAAATAGTTATTTATTTTTACATGAAGATGTATATTCTAGTAAAATATATTATGAATACACAATTATTGCAGCTTATCTTGGAATAAATAATATTGATTATGAAGTTGTAAAAGTTTTAAATCAATCTAGAGATAGGTCTGAAATAAATAATATGTTATCAAATATGAAATTTTATAAAAATGATTTGTCACTTTCAAGTAAAATAATAGCAGATACTACTTTTCAAACGACAATTAATAATGAACTTATAACTTTTTATTCATCTTCTAGTTGTTTAATACCTAATATCAAAAATGGAAAAAAATATGGATATCAAATGAATATTCGTTATGTGAATTATTATATAGATTCAAATGGTGGTTATTTAAATTGTGATAGGTATATTATTAGTATTAATAAATATGTTGAATTTGATAATGAAATGAACGTTATATCTGAAAAAATGATGGAATTAAAATTTGAGGATAGAAGATATATTGGTATAGAAGATGTTAGAATTTTCAATGATATAGAAACAAATGAGTTATTATTCATTGGAACAGGTTTTCATCAATCTAACCAAATAGGTATAGTTTCTGGTAAATATGACATAGAAAATAGTATTATGAATTATCGTGAAATTTATCCTAACTTTAATAATTCTTCGTGTGAAAAAAATTGGGTATTTATGAATTATAAAGATTCTACACATGTAGTGTATGATTGGCATCCATTAAGAATTTGTAAGATGAATGAAAATGACAATGATCTATCCATTGTGGAAACTAGAGAGACTCCTAAAATATTTTCACATATTCGTGGGTCATCCTGTGGATTTACATATTTAAATAAAGATGGAAATAAAGAAATATGGTTTGTATCGCATATAGTTTCTTATGAAAGTCCTAGACAATATTATCACATAATTATTGTTTTTGATTCTAATATGAATTTGTTACGTTATTCGGCTCCATTTAAATTTGAAAAAGATCCAATTGAATATTGTCTTAGTATTATAGTAGAGGATGAACGCGTCCTAATGAATTATAGTACATGGGATAGAACTACACGTATTGGTGTTTATGATAAAAAATACATTGATTCCACCTTTATCCATCTTTATCCACCTTTAGAAAAGGTGGAGCCAAATTTTTAACATTATTTTGCTCTACTTTTTATAAAAGTAAATGTGGAGCCAAATTTTTAACATTATTTTGCTCTACTTTTTATAAAAGTAGATGTGGAGCCAAATTTTTAACATTATTTTGCTCTACTTTTTATAAAAGTAGATGTGGAGCCAAATTTTTAACATTATTTTGCTCTACTTTTTATAAAAGTAGATTTTTAAAAAGTATAGTAAAATACATATTATACTTTTTCATTTTAATAATTATCAATTATTGAATTATTGTGATCACATTCATACAGCATAAATAAATCTCTATTTTGTTGGTAAATTAAATACCAAATATTTACTTCCCACATAATTGTTTGTTTTGTATTGATTATTTCTAAACAAATTAATTTCATTGAATTCGCAAATTCTAGTAAAAATGTTCTGCTACCTCCAAACACACTACCTCCAAAATACCAACATATATCTCTATAAATATTCTTATTATATTCTAAGTTAATATTCCAAATTGTTGCAATTCTAACTGCATCATAGTTGCATTCTTTTAATCTCTCTATCTTTTGAATAAATTCTTCATTAGAACAATTAAACATATGCTTTATTCCAAAATCTACCCAAACAAATTGATTTGTATCATCATCAGTCATTTCAATGGCTAATTTTATCCACTCAGTTTTATGACATTGTGTAAACATATATTGTATTGTATCTTTTTCTAGGTTATTACTATTGGGTTGAAAATTTTCAAGTCTATTTATATTTTCATATAAATAACTAGATTCTTTAATAAATGGAACAATTTTTGTGTTATGATTTTCATAACATTTATAACTATCTATAATCGTTTCATCTATAAAAATTATTTTATTAATATTTGCTTGTAAAAGAGGAATACAATATTCTGTATATTTTTTATAGTTATCATTTGTTTTTAAACACTCGTTTGTGGTAATATTCGTCATAAAAGCGGAAACTAAAGTTACATTGTTCATTATATTAATTATTTATTTTATTTTTAAATATTTTACTTTTTAAATATTTTACTTT
>Ga0247831_1001883_pt1 | contig 36710 bp, 35 predicted proteins | sample LaCruzMarch2015__9_FD_192406 | JGI IMG/M metagenome (GOLD analysis project Ga0247831, IMG submission 192406) | Freshwater microbial communities from meromictic Lake La Cruz, Castile-La Mancha, Spain - LaCruzMarch2015_1m | ecosystem: Environmental > Aquatic > Freshwater > Lake | place: Spain...
CGGCCTGCCCCAGGAGATTCGCGACAGCCTACCGCCCGAACAGCGCCTACGCCTGCCGATGCGCGAAGGCTGCCGCAGCCTGAACCTGTCCAACACCGTCGCCGTGGCGGTCTATGAAGCCTGGCGCCAGCAGGGTTTTGCCGACGCCCAGTAGCGCCGATGGTGCTGTACAGCGCACATAAAAAAACGCCCCGTAGGGCGTTTTTTGCTCCAGCCGCAAACCTTAGTGTGCGGTTGCCGCTTCGCCAGCCTGCTGCATACGCTGCAGCTCCTGAGCGTAGAGGGCGTCGAAGTTCACCGGGGCCAGCATCAGCGCCGGGAACGAGCCACGCACAACCAGGCTGTCCAGGGTTTCGCGGGCATAGGGGAAGAGGATATTCGGGCAGAACGCGCCCAGGGTGTGGCTCATGGAAGCCGCGTCCAGACCTTTGATCAGGAAGATGCCGGCCTGCTGCACTTCAGCGATAAAGGCGGTTTCTTCGCCCGTCTTCACGGTCACCGAGAGGGTCAGCACCACTTCGTGGAAGTCGCCATCCAGCGCTTTCTGACGGGTATTGAGGTCCATGGCGACGCTAGGGGCCCACTCCTGACGGAAAATTTCCGGGCTCTTCGGCGCTTCGAAGGACAGGTCACGTACGTAGATACGCTGCAGGGAGAATTGCGGGTTTTGTTCGCCCTGAGCGGCGCCGTTGCTAGCTTGTTCTGTCATGGCAAAGCCTTCTTGTCGTTAGGTACGGGTAAACAGGAAATTAAGCCTTGAGCAGCGCGTCGAGCTTGCCGGCGCGCTCCAAAGCATAAAGGTCATCGCAACCACCCACATGGGTGTCGCCGATCCAGATCTGCGGCACCGAAGTCTGCCGCGCCTTGCGGGTCATTTCTGCCCGCACATCCGGCTTACCATCAACCTTGATCTCGTTAAAGGCCACGCCTTTATGAGTCAGCAGTTGCTTGGCGCGGATGCAGTACGGGCACCAGTCGCTGGAATAGATGACGACAGGCTGCATCTCATTTCACCAGCGGTAGATTGTCACCGCGCCAGCTGGCGACACCGCCAGACAGTTTGGCCGCAGTGAAGCCAGCCTTTTTCAGGTCACGGCAGACGGCGCCGCTGTGCTGGCCCATGGCGTCGACCACGATAAGGGTCTTGGCCTTATGCTTCTCCAGCTCAACCATGCGGCTGGCGAGTTTCTCAAAGGGGATATTCAGCGCGCCAACGATATGCCCTGCGGAGAAGTCCTTCTGCCCGCGGATATCCAACACCACGCCTTGCTCGCTGTTAACCAGCGCAGTCAGCTCGCGGCTGCTCAGGCTCTGTCCGCCCTTGCGTGCTTCGGTAAAGATCAGCAGCGCGAGCAGAGTTGCGAACAAACCGCTCAGGACATAGTGGGTAGTGGCAAATTCAATCAAGTTGGCAAGCATTGTGCGGTTCCGGGGCGGTAAAATGTCGGCCAGTATACACAGCCGCACAGGTCGGCCAAACCCCGCCCAGCGGTGACGTTTTCCACACTTGGCCGTAAAATGCCCAGCCTTGTTTCCCGCCCATCGACCCAGAGCGAACCAGCTTTATGAGCGCCACGCCCAAACCCCTGGTACTGATCATCCTCGATGGCTTCGGCCACAGTGACAGCCCCGAATCCAACGCCATCATGGCCGCTAACACGCCGGTCTACGACCACCTGCGCGCCACCCAGCCCCACGGCCTGATCTCGGGTTCAGGCATGGATGTCGGCCTGCCAGACGGGCAAATGGGCAATTCCGAGGTCGGCCACATGAACCTCGGCGCCGGCCGCGTGGTGTATCAAGACTTCACCCGAGTGACCAAAGCGATTCGCGATGGCGAGTTCTTCACCAATCCGACCATCACCACTGCAGTCGATAAGGCTGTTAGCGCCGGCAAAGCCGTGCATATCCTCGGGCTGCTCTCCGATGGCGGCGTGCACAGCCATCAGGACCATCTGGTGGCCATGGCCGAACTGGCCGCCCAGCGCGGTGCCGAAAAAATCTACCTGCACGCCTTCCTCGACGGCCGTGACACCCCACCGAAAAGCGCACAGCCGTCCATCGAACTGCTCGACGCCACCTTCGCCAAACTCGGCAAGGGTCGTATCGCCAGCCTCAGCGGCCGTTACTTCGCCATGGACCGCGACAACCGCTGGGAACGTGTCGAGCAGGCCTATGAGCTGCTGGTCGACGGCCACGGTCGGTTCAGCGCAGCCACCGCAGTGCAAGGCCTGGAAGCGGCCTATGCACGGGGTGAGAGCGACGAGTTCGTCAAAGCCACCACCATCGGCGAGCCGGTGCGCATGGAAGACGGCGACGCCGTAGTCTTTATGAACTTCCGCGCCGACCGCGCCCGCGAGCTGACCCGCGCCTTTGTCGAGCCGGGCTTCAAGGAATTCGAGCGCAAGCGCGTGCCACAACTGGCCGGCTTCGTCATGCTCACCCAGTACGCTGCAAGCATCCCGACGCCCAGCGCCTACAAGCCGGAGGCACTGACCAACGTGCTCGGCGAATACCTGGCTAACAACGGCAAGACCCAGCTGCGCATCGCCGAAACCGAGAAGTACGCCCACGTCACCTTCTTCTTCTCCGGCGGCCGTGAAGAGCCCTTTGCCGGTGAAGAACGCATCCTGATCCCGTCCCCGAACGTCGCCACCTATGACCTGCAGCCGCAGATGAGCGCGCCGGAAGTCACCGACAAGATCGTCGATGCCATCGAAAACCAGCGTTACAACGTGATTGTCGTCAACTACGCCAACGGCGACATGGTTGGCCATACCGGGGTGTTCGCGGCGGCTGTGGCGGCGGTGGAATGCCTGGACAGCTGCGTCGGCCGTATCGTCGCCGCGCTGGATAAAGTCGGCGGCGAAGCGCTGATCACTGCCGACCACGGTAACGTCGAGCAGATGGCGGATGAAAGCACCGGCCAGGCGCACACCGCACACACCTGCGAGCCCGTGCCCTTCATCTACGTTGGCAAACGCCCGGCGACAATCCGTTCAGGTGGTGTACTGGCCGACGTGGCCCCGACCCTGCTGACGCTGATGGGTTTGCCAGTACCAGCGGAAATGACCGGCACCAGCATCGTCGAGCTGAACTAAGCAACTGCCCGCAGCCAGGTGCAATGCCTGGCCTGCGGGCAAATTGCCGGCTGCTTCACGTTGCAGAGGCAGCCCCGCGCACAGCGCTGATGACATGCAGCTTGCCGCTGTTTTTTTAGGCATACTAGGCGCGTCCTTGCCCCAGGTGCTGCCAGCCCCATGTTTCGTGCCCTCGCCCTTATTTTCCTGACCCTCCTGCTGACGCCTGCGATCGCCGATGAGAAGAGCGATGCGCAAAAGCAACTGGACGCCGCGCGCGCCGATATCGCCGAGCTGAAGCAACTGCTGGAAAAGCTGCAGCAGGAGAAATCCGGCGTGCAGAAAGACCTGAAGAAAACCGAAAGCGAGATGGGCCAGCTGGAGAAACAGGTCAAAGGCCTGCAGCAGGACCTGAAAAAGAGCGAAGAAGAGATTCAGCGCCTCGATAGCGAGAAAAAAAAACTCGAAGGCGCGCGCCTTGAACAGCAGCGCCTGATCGGCATCCAGGCCCGCGCCGCTTACCAGAGTGGTCGCCAGGAATACGTCAAACTGCTGCTCAACCAGCAGAACCCGGAAAAGTTCTCGCGAACCCTCACCTACTACGACTACCTCAGCGAAGCGCGCATGGAACAACTCGCCGCTTTCAATGAAACCCTGCGCCAGCTGGCCAACGTCGAACTGGACATCGCCAATCAGCAACGCCAACTGCGGGAGCAGAAAAGCGCGCTGGATGGCCGCCGCGAACAGCTAGCCAGCGTGCGCAAGGAGCGCCAACTGGCGCTGGCCAAGCTGAACAAGGAATTCTCCGCCCGCGACCAGAAGCTCAAGGCCCGCCAGCAGGAACAGGCCAACCTGGCCCGCGTGCTGAAAACCATTGAAGAAACCCTTGCCCGCCAGGCCCGCGAAGCTGAAGCCGCGCGTCAACAAGCCCTGCTCGCCGAACGTGAGCAATCGCGCAACAGCACTAATACCGCGCCGACAGGTCCACTGGTAAGTTCTGGCGCCAGCTTCGGCGGCCCATTTGCCAAAGCCCGCGGCAAACTGCCCTGGCCGGTTAATGGTCGCCTGGTGGCCCGTTACGGCACCCCCCGCGGCGGCGATGCACGTACCAAATGGGACGGCGTGCTGATCGGCGCTTCCGCTGGCAGCCAGGTGCACGCCGTGCATGGCGGGCGTGTGGTGTTTGCCGACTGGTTGCGTGGCGCCGGGCTTCTGGTCATTCTCGACCATGGCAATGGTTACCTGAGCCTCTACGGGCATAACCAGAGCCTGCTCAAAGACGCCGGGGATGTGGTCAAGGCCGGCGAAGCCATCGCCACCGTTGGCAACAGCGGTGGTCAGGAAACCTCAGCACTGTATTTCGCAATTCGCCAGCAGGGCCGCCCGATCGACCCCGCTCAATGGTGCCGCGCACAAGGATAAGTGCTGCGATTACCGATTCAGGACAGGAGTAAGTTCGACATGCCGCATCTGTTCCGCCTCACCGCCCTCGCGCTGGCCGTTACCCTGCTAGGTAGCACTGCCGCCTTTGCCGCGCCAGCCGAAGCACCGGCCACCGCCAACGACAGCGCGCCACTGCCGCTGGACGACCTGCGCACCTTTGCCGAGGTGATGGATCGCATCAAGTCCGCCTATGTCGAGCCGGTCACGGACAAAACCCTGCTGGAAAACGCCATCAAGGGCATGCTCAGCAACCTGGATCCGCACTCGGCCTACCTGGAGCCGGAAGCCTTCCGCGACCTGCAGGAAAGCACCAGCGGCGAATTCGGCGGCCTGGGCATTGAGCTCGGCACCGAAGACGGCTTTCTCAAGGTGGTCTCGCCGATCGACGACACCCCGGCATCCGCCGCAGGCATCCAGCCGGGCGACCTGATCGTGAAGATCGACGGCCAGCCCACCAAGGGCCTGTCGTTGATGGAAGCCGTCGAGAAAATGCGTGGTAAAGCCGGCAGCGACATCGAGCTGACCCTGGTGCGTGAAGGCGGCAAGCCCTTCGATGTCGAACTGACCCGCGCAGTGATCAAGGTCAAGAGCGTGAAGAGCCAACTGCTCGACGATGGCTACGGCTACGTGCGCATCACCCAGTTCCAGGTCAACAGCGGCGAAGAAGTCGGCAAGGCCCTGGCCAAACTGCGCAAGGAAAATGGCAAGAAGCTGCGCGGCCTGGTACTCGACCTGCGCAACAACCCCGGCGGCGTGCTGCAGGCGGCCGTTGAGGTCACCGACCACTTCCTCAAGAAAGGCCTGATCGTCTACACCGAGGGCCGTATCGCCAACTCCGAGCTGCGCTTCAATGCCGATCCGGCTGACGCCAGCGAAGGCGTGCCGCTGGTGGTGCTGATCAATGGTGGCAGCGCATCGGCCTCCGAAATCGTCGCTGGCGCTCTGCAGGATCACAAACGCGGCGTGCTGATGGGTACAGACAGCTTTGGCAAAGGCTCGGTGCAGACCGTGCTACCGCTGAACAATGACCGCGCCCTGAAGCTCACCACCGCGCTGTACTTCACCCCCAACGGTCGCTCGATTCAGGCTCAAGGCATCGTCCCGGACATCGAAGTGGCGCGCGCCAAACTGACCCGCGAGCAGGGCGACGAAACCATCAAGGAAGCCGACCTGCAAGGTCACCTGGGCAATGGCAACGGCGGCGCCGATAAGCCGAGCAAAGGCAAGACCAGCGCACCAGCACGCCCACAGGATGACGACTATCAGTTGAGCCAAGCCCTCAACCTGCTCAAAGGCCTGAGCGTCACCCGCGGCGACTAGGCTTCAGCTGTAGAGGTACAGCGCTAAAAAAGCCCGACCTTGAGTAATCAAGGTCGGGCTTTTTAATAACACCTGAGACTACAGGTAGTTATTGGTCATCTCGTCAATAAAGCCTTCGGCGCGCAGTTCGTCCAACGCCTTCTGCAGACGCTGCACCACCTCATCAGGGGTATCCTTGTTCAGCGCCAGATACAGCTCAGCCTCGTTGAAGCGCAACGCGGTATTCAGACCGCTGACGCCTTCCTGCTTGGCCAGGTAGCGACCCACTGGGTCAGTGGTAGCCCACAGATCGATTTTGCCACTGAGCAGCTTTTTGATGTTCTCCTGATCACGCAGGGCGTTGGCCGGGCTCAGGCCCTGGCTTTCCAGGTGCTGACTGACCGCGTCGTTCTTATATGCGCCGATCTGATACTGCCCTGCATCTTTAAGGCTGGCGACGCTCAAGTTATTACCCGGCGCAGCCAACAGCACCCAACCGGTTTTCGCCAATGGCCCCACCCACTTGAACAGTGGCTGACGCTCGGGCGTAAAGGTGGTGGAGAACAGGCCATAGTTGGGCTTGTCCAGGGTCAGGCGATACAGGCGATCCCAGGGGAAACGCAGGGTCAGGGTGTAGTTGATGCCGGCACGTTTGAACATCGCTCGGACGATCTCGGCACTGATGCCGTCAATACCGTCGTCACGGGCAAAGTTCTTGTCATCCACCGCCATGTTGAACGGCGGGAAGTTCTCGGTCAGCAGCACCACTTTGTAATCGGCTGGAAGCTCTGCACGGGCAGCACAGGCACTCAGGACAAGCCCGAACAACAGGCCGGCTTTCAGGGTTTTCAACATAGGTCATTCCGCTCGCATGAATTGTGATTATGGCTAGCGGCATCCTTGCTCGGGCGGGTGCCCGGCGACGTATGGTACGTGGCGTCAACCATCCATGGCCGCAGGCCGGCTGGTAACCGGCCCACTGGTTTTGCGTATTACAGGTAGTTGTTCAGAATATCGTCGACAAAACCTTCGCTGCGCATCTTGTCCAGCTCGGCTTGCAGCTTCTGCACAACTTCATCCGGCACTTCTTTATTAAGCGCCAGATACAACTCTGCACTATCGAAACGCAGAATGGTTTTCAGCCCGGAGATGCCCTCCTGCTTGGCCAGGTAGCGGCCGGCGGGGTCGCCGGTGGCCCACAGATCAATCTGACCGGCCATCAGCTTCTTGGCGTTTTCCGTGTCACGCAGAGCGGTAATCGGCTCCAGACCTTTTTCCACCAAGTGCTCGGCAATCGCGTCGCCCTTGTACGCGCCGACCTTGTACTGTTTGGCGTCGTCCAGACTGTTCAGGGTAATGCTGCTATCGGCCTTGCCGAGCAACACCCAGTCATCCGGGCCAATCGGACCAACCCATTTGAACAATGCCTCACGCTCCGGCAAGCGCGCCGCAACAAACACGCCATAGCCAGGCTTTTCCAGCGCCAGCTTGTAGATACGATCCCAAGGGAAACGCAGGGTCATGTTGTATTGAATGCCGGCACGTTTGAACATCTCACGGATGATGTCCACGGCAATGCCGTCAATATTGTCTTCCTGAGCGAAGTTCTTACCGTTGATCGCCATGTTGTACGGCGGGAAATTCTCGGTCAGCAGGACCATGCGGTAGCTCGGGTCGATTTCGGCCCGGGCACTGCCCGCGAGCACCATAACTGTGCCGGCGAGGGCTACTAGTAGTTGTTTTAACATGATGTCTCACATCGATAGTTGGGCTGAGCATGCAAGCATACCCAGCACGTCCGACTAAGCCCAGCCCAGGATTTGCAAGGGGACGAGCACAAGAGGCTTACAGATAACCGTCTTTGATCATACCCAGCTCACCTTGAGCACGCATATCATCTAGGGCTTTCTGCAACTTCTGCACCACATCGTCGGGCGTCTCTTTATTCAACGCCAGATAAAGGTCGGCACTATTGAAGCGGTGCACCACCTTGAGCGCACCGAGTGGCGACTGCTTGGCCATGTAGCGCCCACCGACTTCATCGGTGGCCCACAGGTCGATCACACCCTTCTCCAGCTTGTTGAGGTTTTCCTTGTCCTGCAGGCTGGTTTGTACCGTCACGCCACGGTCGATCAGAAACTGTGAAATCGCATCATTGCGATAACCGCCGATCTTGTAGGCACCGGCCTGATCCAGGCTATTCAACGTAATGCTGCTATCAGCCTTGGCCAGCAACACCCAGTCGCTCACGGCAATCGGCCCAACCCACTTGAACAGCGCCTCACGGTCCGGCGTGCGAATCGTAGAGAAGACCCCATAGCCTTTGTTTTCGAGCGCCTGCTTGTACTGACGATCCCAGGGGAAACGCAGAATCATCTGACACTCAAGCTGCGCCTTGCTGCACAGCGCCCGCACCGTGTCGCTGCTGATTCCCTGTACATCAGCATCCTTGGCAAAGTTGCCACCATTGGCTGCCATGCTGAACGGCGGCAGGTTTTCAGTAAGCAGAACCAGAGGCTCCGCACGGGCCAGACTGACGGCACACAACAGCCAAACCGCGGTGAATAGCCGGATAGCGGGCATAAGAACTCCGTGTATGGAAAAACCATTTATTAGAAAGAGGAGCGTTCACAGGGATGCCCAAAGCATCGACCCGAACGCAAACATTCTGATTTTAGCGGGCCAGTCGACATTTTGCTGTCGACTCGCCCGCAGCAGTGGCCGGCAGGGCTGCCGACCAGCGGGGTTTAGCGCACTACGATGCCGCGAGCGGCCATATAGGCCTTGGCTTCCGGCACGGTGTACTCACCGAAGTGGAAGATACTCGCCGCCAGCACGGCGGCAGCCTTGCCTTCGATAATGCCGTCGGCCAAGTGCTGCAGATTACCGACGCCACCGGAGGCAATCACCGGGATACCGACCATTTCGCTGATCGCACGGGTTACGCCAAGGTCGTAGCCGCTCTTTACGCCGTCCTGATCCATGCTGGTCAGGAGGATTTCGCCGGCACCGAGGTCTTCCATCTTTTTCGCCCAGAGCACCGCATCCAGGCCGGTGGGCTTGCGACCGCCGTGGGTGAAGATTTCCCAGCGCGGTGTTTCGCCAGGTTTGGAGACTTTCTTCGCGTCGATGGCGACGACGATGCACTGCGAGCCGAAGCGCGAAGCCGCTTCGCCGACAAACTCCGGGGTAAATACTGCGGCAGTGTTGATCGAGACCTTGTCTGCGCCGGCATTCAGCAGGTTACGGATGTCCTGCACAGTACGCACGCCGCCGCCAACGGTCAGCGGAATAAATACCTGACTGGCCATGCGCTCGACGGTGTGCAGCGTGGTGTCGCGGCCATCGACGCTGGCGGTGATATCGAGAAAGGTAATCTCATCGGCGCCCTGCTCGTCGTAACGGCGGGCGATTTCCACCGGATCACCGGCGTCGCGGATGTTCTCGAACTGCACGCCCTTGACCACGCGGCCGTTGTCCACGTCGAGGCAGGGGATAATGCGTTTAGCCAGTGCCATAGCAGTGCTCTCGTCGAATGGGTCGCGCGGCGTTCCGTCGAGCGCAGCGATACCCATCAATCTGGTGGTTGGTGATGGGTATCGCCGCTATGCGACTAACCCATCCTACGTTTTAGGCCTTGTAGGAGTCGCAGAAGGCTTGCGCTTCGGCGACATCCAGGGTGCCTTCATAGATCGCGCGGCCGGTGATGGCACCGATGATGCCGGGCGAACGTGCCAGCAGCAGCTTCTCGATATCACCCAGGTTATGGATGCCGCCGGAGGCGATCACTGGAATGCGGCTGGCCGCAGCCAGCGCGGCGGTAGCTTCGACGTTGCAGCCCTGCATCATGCCGTCTTTGGCGATATCGGTATAAACGATGGCAGATACGCCATCAGCCTCGAAGCGCTTGGCCAGGTCGGTGGCCTGCACCGTCGAGACTTCCGCCCAACCGTCGGTGGCAACGAAGCCATCTTTGGCGTCCAGACCGACGATCACCTTGCCGGGGAAAGCTTTGCAGGCATCGGTGACGAACTGCGGATCTTTCACCGCTTTGGTGCCGATGATCACGTAGCTGACGCCGGCGCGTACGTAGTGCTCGATGGTTTCCAGGGTGCGGATGCCGCCACCTATCTGGATCGGCAGGGTCGGGTAGCGCTTAGCAATGGCGGTGACCACGTCGCCGTTGACCGGCTGACCTTCGAAGGCACCATTGAGGTCAACCAGGTGCAGACGACGGCAGCCGCCCTCGACCCATTTGGCCGCCATGCTCACCGGGTCATCGGAAAACACCGTGGAGTCTTCCATGCGGCCCTGGCGCAGACGCACGCAGGCGCCGTCCTTCAGATCGATAGCGGGGATAATCAGCATCGGTTGAACCTGCTCAAGTCATGTGAATTCGGTGGGTCAGCTCTTTTCGAGCGCCCAGAGGTCGCTTTCGATGCTCTCGAACCGTTCTTTCAGGTGAGTCTGCACATCAAAAATCGCCCGGTTGTAGTAGTGCGGTGCAATCTCGCGGGCAAACAGTTCGAGCACCTCGGCGGCCTCGAAACTGCCCAATTCCAGCTCAAAGCGCTCAGCCATAAAACGCTTGAGCACCCGACAGGCTTCACGCTCCTGCTCGGCACTCAAGGTCATGATCGGCGGTTTCGCCTTGCCCCGGCTCATTTACCAGCGGCCATCCCAAGCGGCGAAGTTCTGCAGCAACTGCAGGCCGTGGGCGTGACTCTTTTCCGGGTGGAACTGCACGGCAAAGCGTGAGCCTTCGGCCAGCGCCGCGGCGAAATCCTTACCGTAATGGCCGCGACCGACCACCTGCTTGGGGTTGCCAGCCTCGATGTAATAACTGTGCACGAAGTAAAAGCGCGCCAGGTCCGGGATGTTGTGCCACAGCGGGTGCTTGACCGACTGCGCCACCTCATTCCAACCCATATGCGGCACCTTCAAAGGCTCGCCGTCCTCAACCATGTCCTTGCCGAAGAAGCGCACCTTGCCGGGGAACAGGCCGATGCAATCGACGCCATCGTTCTCTTCGCTGTGCTCCAGCAGCGCCTGCATGCCAACGCAAATGCCGAGAAAGGGCCGATCCGCGCTGACTTCACGCACCAGGCTGTCGAAGCCCAGGCGCTTGATCTCGGCCATGCAATCGCGGATCGCACCAACGCCGGGGAATACCACGCGGTCGGCCTCGCGGATCACCTGAGCATCGCTGGTCACCAGCACCTTGCCAGCGCCTACATGCTCAAGGGCTTTGGCCACCGAATGCAGGTTGCCCATGCCATAGTCGATTACCGCAACGGTTTGCATTTACAGGCAGCCCTTGGTCGACGGCATTTGCCCGGCCATGCGCTCATCCAGCGTCACGGCCATGCGCAGCGCGCGGCCGAAGGCTTTGAACACGGTTTCAATCTGGTGGTGGGTGTTGGTGCCACGCAGGTTGTCGATATGCAGCGACACCAGGGCGTGGTTGACAAAGCCCTGGAAGAACTCCTGGAACAGGTCCACATCGAAACCGCCAACCACCGCACGGGTGAATGGCACATGCATCTGCAGGCCCGGACGGCCGGAGAAGTCGATTACCACGCGCGACAGCGCTTCATCCAACGGCACATAGGAATGACCGTAACGGGTCATACCCTTCTTGTCGCCGATGGCCTGGGTGAAAGCCTGGCCGAGGGTGATACCGACGTCTTCCACGGTGTGGTGGTCATCGATATGCAGGTCGCCCTTGCACTGGATATCCAAGTCGATCAGGCCGTGACGGGCAATCTGATCGAGCATGTGCTCAAGGAACGGCACGCCAATATCGAACTTGGCCTTGCCAGTCCCATCCAGGTTGATCGAGACCTTGATCTGGGTCTCCAGGGTATTGCGCTCGACGGATGCCGTACGTTCGGCCATCACCAGCTCCAGAAATTGCCCACGGAAAAAGGCTGGCATTATAGGCGGGCATCCACCCAGGCGGCTACCAGCGGCGATCAGAGGCACCGCTATCGACCGCATAGCCCCACGTCAGACAACCAACGGAACGCACATGGACAGTATCGACACCCTGATTATTGGCGCCGGCGCCCTCGGCCTGGCCTGCGCCGCGCGCCTGAGCAAGCCTGGGCAGATCAGCTTGATAGTCGAGGCGGAAAGCCTGGTCGGCAGCCACACCTCCAGCCGCAACTCCGAGGTGATCCACACCGGCATCTACTACGCGCCCGGCTCGCTCAAGGCAGAACTGTGCCTGGAAGGTCGCGAACGCCTGTATGCCTGGTGCAGCAGCCATCAGGTGGAGCACCGCCGGCTGGGCAAACTGCTGGTAGCCGTGGAAAGCACAGAAATCGCCAAGCTCGAACAGTTGCAGCGCAACGCCCAAGCCTGCGGCGTGCATGACCTACAGGCCATCGAACAGCCCCAACTGAATGCCCTGGAACCCGCCGTGCGCGGCGTTTGCGCCCTGCTCTCGCCCAGCACCGGGATTATCGACAGCCACGCCTACCTGCAATCGCTGCTAGCCGCAGCCGAGCAGCGCGGCGCACAGCTGGTTCTGCACACCCGCGTCGAACAGCTCGAAGCGGACGGCGATGGCTGGATAGCCCACGGCCAGAGCAACGGCGAGCCGTTCCAGCTGAAAGCTCAGCGGGTGATCAATGCCGGTGGGCTGTTCGCCCAGCAACTGGCCAGGCAAACCCAAGGCCTGCAAAACGTGCCGCCGCGGCATCTGTGCCAGGGCCGCTACTTCAGCTACAGCGGCCGCTCGCCGTTCCAGCACCTGATTTATCCGATTCCGGAAGCCAACACCGCGGGCCTTGGCATACACGCCACTTTGGATCTCGGCGGCCAACTGCGTTTCGGCCCTGACACCCACTACCTCACGCAGATCGACTATCAGGTCGAAGAAAGCCTGCGCGGGCCGTTCGCCGATGCCATCCGCCGCTACTTTCCCGCCCTCGACAGCGCGCGCCTGGCGCCGGCCTATAGCGGCATCCGGCCGAAACTCGCAGGGCCCGGGGAACCGGCCGGCGACTTCATTATCCAAACGCCCAATGATCACGGCATGCCAGGCCTGGTCAACCTGTTCGGCATCGAGTCGCCCGGCCTCACCGCCAGCCTGGCGATTGCCGAGCGCGTGGCACAGGCCCTGTAAAAGCCGCTTGCAAAATCACCGTGTAAACGGGACTGTCAGCGGTCTAGGTAAAAACGCTGGCGCTATACTCGCCGGCTTGAATTGCTGCTCTTCACCATCCAGTTTCGAAACAAGGATTCGCACATGAAAGCGCTCGGCAAAATTCTCGGCCTGTTTTTTCTCGGGCTCTTGCTGATCATCGTGGCGCTGGGCTTTGCCCTCACCCACCTGTTCGATCCCAACGATTACAAAGACGAAATCCGCCAACTGGCCCGCGACAAGGCCAATCTGGAGCTGACCCTCAAGGGCGATATCGGCTGGAGCCTGTTCCCCTGGCTCGGCCTGGAGCTGACCGACGCCACCCTCGCCAGCCCCAGCACCCCGGACAAACCGTTCGCCGATCTGCGCCTGCTCGGCCTGTCGGTGCGCGTGCTGCCGCTGCTGCGCAAAGAAGTGCAGATGAGCGATATCCGCATTGATGGCCTCAACCTCAACCTGCAACGCGACGAAAAAGGCCGCAGCAACTGGGACGATGTCGGCAAACCGGCCAACGCCGCGACCGCAACAACCGACGCACCAGCAGCGAGCACAGACAGCGCACAGGCCGAAAACCCAGCCGCCGAGTCGGGCGAGAGCAGCCAGCCGCTGAAACTGGATATCGACAGCCTGATCGTCAACAGCGCGCGCATCGACTACCACGACGCACAGAAAGGCCAGCAATTCAGCGCCGAAAGCATCCAGCTGACCACCGGGGCGATCCGTGAAGGTGCTGGCATCCCGGTCAAACTCAGCGCCTTCTTCGGCCTCAACAAACCGGTACTGCGCGCCCGCAGCGAACTGCAAGGCGAACTGCGTTTCGACCGCGCCCTCAAACGCTATCAACTGGAAGACGCCAAATTTTCCGGCGAAGTCTCCGGCGAGCCCTTCGATGGCCAGACCCTGACCTACTCCGCGCAGGGCCAGCTGCTGGTCGACCTGGCCGCCCAGGTTGCCGAATGGAACAGCCTGAAACTCTCCGGCAACCAGCTGCGCGCCTTGGGCGAGCTGAAAATCCGCGACCTCGACAAGCAGCCAAAACTCAGCGGCGGCCTGTCGATTGCGCCACTCAACCTGCGCGAGTTCCTCGCCACCATCGGCCAGAAACTGCCGCCGATGAACGATGACAAGACCCTCAGCCAGTTCGAATTGGTCACCCGCCTCAACGGCACCGACAACAGCCTGACTCTTGAAGACCTCAAGCTGACCCTGGATGACAGCCACTTCAGCGGGCAACTGGCGGTAGCCGACTTCACCAAACAGGCCCTGCGCGTGCAGCTCAAGGGTGACCAACTGAACCTCGACCGTTACCTGCCGGCGCCATCCAAGGCCACCCAGGATGCCGGCGCCGCACGCAAGGCCGAGGTCAAGGCCAGCGTCGCCAGTGCCGGACAGAGCGGTAGCACACCGCTGCCCGACGCACCGACCCAGCACGCCTGGAGCAGCAGCGAAGTGCTGCCGATCGAACTGCTGCGCAAGCTCGACGTACAGCTCGACCTCGGTCTGGATCAACTCACAGCCCAGCAGCAGGTGATCAGTAACTTCAGCGCCAAGGCGCAAAGCAAAGGCGGCCTGCTGACCCTGCAGGATCTGCGCGGCACTATCGGCAACGGCAGCTTCAATGCCAAGGCCAGCATCGATGTACGCCCAGCCGTTCCGTTGCTCAGCGTGCAGAAGAATCTCAGCAGCATCCCGATTGAGCCATTCCTGAAAAAGCCCGACCAACCATCACCCGTCAAAGGCCTGCTGGACTTCAACGCCAACCTGACCACCAGCGGCAACAGCCAGCGCGCCTGGGTTGATGGCCTGACGGGCGACGCCAGCTTCATGCTGAATGACGGCGTACTGGTCGACGCCAATCTGGAACAGCAGCTGTGCCGTGGCATCGCCACGCTCAACCGCAAATCCCTGAGCAGCGACCCACGCGGCAAGGACACGCCCTTCGAGACCCTGCAAGGCAGCCTGATCCTGCGCAACGGTGTGGCGCACAACCCCGACCTCAAGGCCGTCATTCCGGGCCTGGCAGTCAGCGGCAAGGGCGACCTGGACCTGCGCATCCTCGGCCTCGACTACCGTGTCGGCATCACCGTTGTCGGTGATCAGCGCGAAATGCCCGACCCGGCCTGCCAGGTCAACGAGCGCTATGTCGGCATCGAATGGCCGGTGCGCTGCCGCGGCCCGCTGGAAATGGGCGGCAAGGCCTGCCGCCTGGATCAGGACGGCCTGGGTAAAGTCGCCGCCAAACTGGCCGGCAACAAGCTCAGCGAAAAAATCGAAGAGAAACTCGGTGATAAAGTCAGCCCCGAACTGAAAGACGCGCTCAAGGGCCTGTTCAACCGATGAGCCCCGAGCAATTTTCCGCCGCAGTGCTGAACTGGTACGACAGCCACGGGCGCAAGGACCTGCCCTGGCAACAGGGCATCACGCCTTACCGCGTATGGGTCTCCGAGATCATGCTGCAGCAGACCCAGGTCAGCACCGTACTCGGCTATTTCGACCGCTTTATGGCCGCCTTGCCGACGGTCAATGATCTGGCCGCAGCGCCGGAAGACGAAGTGCTGCACCTGTGGACGGGCCTCGGCTACTACACCCGTGCGCGCAATCTGCAGAAAACCGCGCAGATCGTGATGCGCGAACATGCCGGCGAATTCCCCCGCGATGTCGAGCAGCTCACCGAACTTCCCGGCATCGGCCGCTCCACCGCCGGCGCCATCGCCAGCCTGAGCATGGGTCTGCGCGCGCCAATCCTCGACGGCAACGTCAAACGCGTACTGGCGCGCTACATGGCGCAGGAAGGTTATCCGGGCGAACCAAAGGTGGCGAAACAGCTATGGGATGTGGCCGAGCGTTTTACCCCGCACGCCCGGGTCAACCACTACACCCAGGCGATGATGGATCTGGGCGCCACCCTGTGTACCCGCAGCAAACCCAGCTGCCTGCTCTGCCCGCTGAAAAGTGGCTGCCAGGCGCACCTGCTCGGCCTGGAGATCCGCTACCCAATTCCCAAGCCGCGCAAGGCGCTGCCGCAGAAACGCACACTGATGCCGATCTTCGCCAACCGCAACGGCGAGGTGCTGCTCTACCGCCGCCCGTCCAGCGGCCTCTGGGGCGGCCTATGGAGTTTGCCGGAGTTGGACGAAGAAACGGCCATCGCCACACTGGCCAGCCACCACAGCCTGCAGCTCGGCGCACAGCGCGAACTGAGCAGCCTGACTCATACCTTCAGCCACTTCCAGCTGGCCATCGAACCCTGGCTGATCCAGGTCGACGCCGCGCCGGCTGCCGTGGCCGAGGCTGACTGGCTCTGGTATAACCTCGCCACCCCGCCACGCCTGGGCCTCGCCGCCCCGGTAAAAAAACTACTGAAGCGCGCGGCCGATGCACTCGCAACCCCGATCACTGGAGAAACACCATGACCCGCACCGTACAGTGCCGCAAACACAAGCAGGAACTCCCCGGCCTGGACCGCCCACCTTATCCGGGCGCCAAAGGTGAGGACATCTTCAACAACGTTTCCAAGCAAGCCTGGGACGAATGGCAGAAGCACCAGACCCTGCTGATCAACGAACGCCGCCTGAACATGATGAACGCCGAAGACCGCAAGTTCCTCCAGGCTGAAATGGACAAATTCCTCTCCGGCGAGGAATACGCCCAGGCCGAAGGTTATGTGCCACCCAGCGAGTAAACGGGCAGACGGGGCGTACCTTCACCCGCCCCGCGCAATGCTCGCCCGAACCTAAGCGCCCGTAATAATTAAATATTTTTCAAACTCACGCTTGACACCCACCCTTCAAATCCGTCTAATAGCGCCCCGTTAGCCCAGGTAGCTCAGTCGGTAGAGCAGGGGATTGAAAATCCCCGTGTCGGCGGTTCGATTCCGTCCCTGGGCACCATGAATACCGAGAAACCCCAAGCGAAGTTAAATTCCTTGGGGTTTTTTCATGCCTGTGATTTACCGAGCAACAGCTTCTAATCCTATGTGAAATTGTGCACGCGCGACAGCCAACTGCAGCCAAGCGACAGCGTGACCGGGTGAGCGCTCCCAGGCCGGTAAACGGCTTGGCGGTCAGCGAAACGCTATGCTAGCTTGACGCCTCGCCAGGAAGGCCACGCAACGCCTGAGCGCAACCGAAGAATAAGAGGACACTCCATGGCCGAGGCCACGCCCGCGCTGGAAATACGCGACCTGCATAAACGCTACGGCGACCTTGAGGTGCTCAAGGGCATCTCCCTCACCGCTCGCGACGGCGATGTGATTTCCATCCTCGGTTCTTCCGGCTCCGGCAAATCGACCTTTCTGCGTTGCATCAACCTGCTGGAAAACCCGCACAAGGGGCAGATCATCGTCGCCGGAGAAGAGCTCAAGCTGAAGCCTGCGAAGAATGGCGACCTGATCGCCGCCGACAGTCGCCAGATTAATCGCCTGCGCAGCGAAATCGGCTTTGTCTTTCAGAATTTCAATCTGTGGCCGCATATGAGCGTGCTCGACAACATTATCGAGGCGCCGCGCCGCGTGTTGGGGCAAAGCAAGGCCGAGGCCATCGAGGTGGCCGAAGCGCTGTTGGCCAAGGTCGGTATCGCCGACAAGCGCCACGTTTACCCGAATCAGCTTTCCGGCGGCCAGCAGCAGCGCGCGGCGATTGCCCGCACCCTGGCCATGCAGCCGAAAGTCATCCTGTTCGATGAGCCCACTTCGGCCCTCGACCCGGAGATGGTACAAGAAGTGCTTAATGTGATCCGCGCACTCGCCGAAGAAGGCCGCACCATGCTGCTGGTAACACATGAAATGGGCTTTGCCCGTCAGGTGTCCAGCGAGGTGGTCTTTCTGCATCAGGGCCTGGTTGAAGAACAGGGCTCCCCGGAGCAGGTGTTCGACAACCCTAACTCGGCGCGCTGCAAACAATTCATGTCCAGCAATCACTAAAACACGGAGCAACTACGCATGCAGAACTACAAGAATATCCTGCTGGCCGCTGTCGCCACCCTGGCCTTCGGCACCAGTGCCGTCGCGGCGGACAAACTGAAACTGGGTACTGAAGGCGCTTACCCGCCGTTCAACCTGATTGACGCCAGCGGCCAAGTCGGCGGTTTTGACGTGGAAATCGGCCAGGCCCTGTGCGCCAAGATGAAGGCTGAGTGCGAAGTGGTCACCTCCGACTGGGACGGCATCATCCCAGCCCTGAACGCGAAGAAATTCGACTTCCTGATCGCCTCCATGTCGATCACTGAAGAGCGCAAGGCCGCGGTTGATTTCACCGAGCCTTACTACACCAACAAGCTGCAGTTCATCGCGCCAAAAGGCGGCGACTTCAAGACTGATAAAGCCAGCCTGAAAGGCAAAGTGATTGGTGCCCAGCGCGCCACCATCGCCGGCACCTGGCTGGAAGACAACCTCAATGGCGTGGTCGATATCAAGCTGTACGACACCCAGGAAAACGCCTACCTCGACCTGGCCTCGGGCCGCCTCGATGGCGTGCTGGCTGACACCTTCGTAAACTGGGAATGGCTGAAGAGCGACGCTGGCAAGAGCTTCGAATTCAAGGGCGACCCGGTATTCGACAACGACAAGATCGGCATCGCCGTACGCAAGGGCGACGCCCTGCGCGAGAAGCTGAACGCAGCACTGGCCGAGATCGTGGCCGATGGCACCTACAAGAAGATCAACGACAAGTACTTCCCGTTCAGCATCTACTAAGCTGCCGGCACTGCGCCGCCCGCCCGGGCGGCGCAGGCTTCTGAGCCCCTATGAATTTCGACCTCTACGGATTCGGCCCGGCCCTGGCTGCTGGCACCCTGATGACCATCAAGCTGGCGCTCAGCGCGCTCTGCCTGGGTCTGGTGCTCGGTTTGCTCGGCGCCCTCGCCAAGACTTCCCCGTACAAGCCGCTGCAATGGCTTGGCGGTACTTACTCGACCATCGTGCGCGGGATTCCCGAGCTGCTCTGGGTGTTGCTGATCTATTTCGGCACCGTGCAGCTGATGCGCAACCTGGCGGACCTGCTCGGCATCGAAAGCCTTGAGCTGAACGCCTTCGCCGCCGGCACCATTGCCCTCGGCATCTGTTTCGGCGCGTACGCAACCGAAGTGTTTCGCGGCGCGATCCTGGCCATCCCCAAAGGTCACCGCGAAGCCGGTCAAGCCTTGGGAATGTCCAAACCACGAATCTTCTGGCGACTGATCCTGCCGCAGATGTGGCGCATCGCCCTGCCTGGCCTGGGCAACCTGTTTATGATTCTGATGAAGGACACCGCACTGGTATCGGTGATCGGCCTGGAAGAAATCATGCGCCGCTCGCAAATCGCCGTGACCGCCAGTAAGGAGCCTTTCACCTTTTATATGGTGGCGGCCTTTATCTACCTGGGCCTGACCGTGCTGGCGATGATCGGCATGCACTTCCTTGAAAAACGCTCCAGCCGTGGCTTTGTCAGGAGCGCGTCATGAGAAAGATCTCTGAAATCGCGGCATGGTCGGTTGCCGTTGCGCTGATTGCTTATGCGCTGTGGGGCGGCCTAACCGCCCTCAACTGGGACGTGATCATCAAGTGGCTGCCACGCCTGTCTGAAGGCGCCCTGTTGACCCTGGAGCTGGTGGCTATCGCGGTTCTCGCCGGGCTGATTCTCGCCCTGCCGATGGGCATCGCTCGCGCCTCGCGGCACTGGTATGTGCGCGCCCTGCCCTACGGCTACATCTTCTTCTTCCGTGGCACACCACTGCTGGTGCAACTGTTCCTGGTCTATTACGGCCTGGCGCAGTTCGATGCAGTGCGCGAAGGCCCGCTCTGGCCCTATCTGCGTTCGCCTTACTGGTGCGCGGTGCTGACCATGACCATGCACACCGCCGCCTATATCGCCGAAATTCTACGCGGGGCGATTCAGGCTGTGCCACCGGGCGAGATCGAAGCCGCTCGCGCGCTGGGCATGTCGCGCGCCAAGACCATGTTCTATATCGTCCTGCCACGCGCCGCGCGTATCGGCTTACCGGCCTACAGTAACGAAGTGATCCTGATGCTCAAGGCCAGCGCCCTGGCCAGCACCGTGACCCTGCTAGAGCTGACCGGCATGGCCCGCACCATCATCGCTCGCACCTATCTGCCAGTAGAGATCTTCTTTGCTGCGGGCATGTTCTACCTGCTGATCGCCTTCCTGCTGGTGCGCGGTTTCAAGCTGCTGGAACGCTGGCTGCGCGTCGACGCTTGCCAGGGCCGCTGATTGCCTGAGGTCTCGCCCCCCTCAGGCATCGCCATCATGCCAGCCACCACTCCCGCCCAAATCCTGCAAGGCGCTGCCTTGCAGCAGCGTTTTCAAGCACTCGACAGTTTTCTTATCGAACACCAGGCGCTGTGGCGACCACGGCCCTTTGTGCATTACCCAGCATTACCCTGGGAAGCCGGGCACCCACAACTGGCCGCCTGGCTCCGAGCACAAAGCCTGGAGCATGCCGAAGCCGCGCATAACCAACCGCACCTGCTGCAAGCACCTGCGCCCTTCCCGCAACTGGCCGCTCTGGCTGACGAACTAAGCCAGCTCGGTGAACTGCCACAGTCACCCGCGCTGGTATTACCCACCCGCTTTAGCAGCGATGTACCGGGGCGTAAGTGGCAACAGATTGATGCCTTCGCCCGCAGCCTGAGTTTTACCCATACACCGCAACACTGGCTGGACTGGTGCGCCGGCAAAGGCCACCTTGGCCGCATGCTGGCACACACGGGCGGCAGCCTGACCTGCCTGGAATACAACCCACAGCTGGTCAGCAGTGGCCAACAGCTCAGCCATAAACTCGGCATCGCCGCGCAGCATATCGAGCAGGATGTGCTGGCTGCCGACGCCGCGAAGCAACTGCAGGCGCAGCACACCCCCGTGGCACTACATGCCTGCGGCGAACTGCATACGCGCCTGCTGCAACTGGCCAGCCAGGTCGGCTGCCAGCACGTGGCCGTGGCGCCCTGCTGCTACAACCGCATCAGCACTGCGAGCTATCAGCCACTTTCGGCAAGCGCCCAGGCCTCATCACTGCAACTTTCTATCGACGATCTCGGCCTCCCCCTGAGCGAAACCGTCACTGCAGGCGCCCGCGTTCGTCGGCAGCGCGATCAGTCCATGGCCTGGCGCCTGGCCTTCGATCTGTTGCAGCGCCAACTTCGTGGTATCGACGAGTACTGGCCAACGCCATCCCTGCCGCCAGCCTGGCTCGACAAATCGTTTGCCAATTACTGCCACGACCTCGCCGCACTTAAACAGCTGCCCACCCCAGCGAAACAAGACTGGCAACAGCTCGAACAACAAGGCTGGCAACGCCTGGCCGAGGTGCGCAATCTGGAACTGCTGCGCGGATTATTCCGCCGCCCACTGGAACTCTGGCTACTGCTCGACCGCGCCCTTTACTTGCAGGAACACGGCTACACCGTGCGCCTTGGCACCTTTTGCAGCCGCCAACAGAGCCCGAGAAACCTCCTACTACTGGCAGAACGCCAGCAAAACTTGCCCACAGCATCTGTGGATAACTCTGTTGACAGAATCTGAGCAAACCGCGCAAAAGCCCACCCCAGCTGAACATTACCAAGCTGCGCATTTTTTAATCTGAGAATATAGCTTGTAAAAACATGCACTTAGCCAATACCGCGAACCAGCGCACAAAGTCTGCGCACGCTCGTGCCAGATGCCCTGCTTATGTGCATAACGATTTGGCTGCTGATAACAATGCCTGCACAGAACTAAGCTCAGACGGCTTTACTCAGCCAAATGAATGGATATAATGGCGACCCTCAAAGGCCGGTATAGCTCAGCTGGTAGAGCAACTGACTTGTAATCAGTAGGTCCCGGGTTCGATTCCTGGTGCCGGCACCATACAAAGAAAGCCCCGCAGCGATGCGGGGCTTTTTTTTTGCCGAAAAATACTGCACTTGCCCCATCCTGCACGGCTTGTAACACTGCCCAGCAATGTTCACCGAGCATATAAAAAGGAAGGTGTAGGTCCGTGCATATCCTTATCACCGGCGGCGCCGGCTTTATCGGTTCGGCGCTGATTCGCCATCTGCTGAATCACACCGAACATCAGGTGCTCAACCTCGACAAGCTGACCTATGCCGGCAATCTCGAATCGCTGGCCAGTGTTGCTGATCATTCGCACTATCGCTTTGTGCAGGCGGATATTGCCGACAGCGCTACCGTCAGCAAGACACTGGCTGAATTTCAGCCGGATGCGATCATGCACCTGGCGGCCGAGTCGCATGTCGATCGCTCCATCGACGGCCCGGCGGCCTTTATCCAGACCAATATCGTCGGCACCTATACGCTGCTCGAAGCCACGCGTAGTTATTGGATGCAGCTGGAGCCGGCACGCAAAGCCGCGTTTCGCTTTCACCATATCTCGACCGATGAAGTGTATGGCGACCTGCACGGTGTAGATGATCTGTTCACCGAAGCCACGGCCTACGCACCCAGCTCGCCCTACTCGGCGAGTAAAGCCGCATCGGATCATCTGGTCCGTGCCTGGCAGCGCACCTATGGCTTGCCGGTACTGCTAACCAACTGCTCGAACAATTACGGCCCTTACCACTTCCCGGAAAAACTGATCCCGCTGGTGATCCTCAATGCCCTGGATGGCAAGCCACTCCCGGTTTACGGCAATGGCCAACAGGTACGCGACTGGCTGTATGTGGAAGACCATGCCCGCGCGCTGTTAAAGGTGGTGAGCGAAGGCAAGGTCGGTGAAACCTACAATATCGGCGGGCACAACGAGCAGAAGAACCTGCATGTAGTGGAGAGTATCTGCGAGTTATTGGACGAGCTGTCCCCCCGCCAGAACGGCTCATATAAAGAGCAGATCAGTTTCGTCAGCGACCGCCCGGGGCATGACCTGCGCTATGCCATCGATGCCAGCAAGATCGAACGCGAGCTGGGCTGGAAACCTGAGGAAACCTTCGCCAGCGGCCTGCGCAAAACCGTGCTCTGGTACCTGAATAATCTCGACTGGTGCCGCCGCGTGCAGGATGGCAGTTACCAACGCGAGCGTCTCGGCGCACTATAAGGAGCAGCACAATGAAAGGCATCATTCTCGCCGGTGGTTCCGGCAGTCGCCTGCACCCCATCACCCTAGGGGTGTCCAAACAGCTGCTGCCGATCTACGACAAACCGATGATCTACTACCCGATATCCGTGTTGATGCTCGCGGGTGTGCGCGAAATTCTGATTATCTCCACCCCGCAGGACTTGCCGAATTTCCGCAAGATGCTCGGTGATGGCAGCCAGTTTGGTGTGCGTTTCGACTACACCGAACAGCCCTCACCCGACGGCCTGGCCCAAGCCTTTGTGCTGGGCGAAGACTTTATTGGCAAGGACTCGGTGTGCCTGATCCTTGGCGACAATATCTTCCATGGCCAGCACTTCACCGAGAAACTCCTGCGTGCTGCAGCCGAACCCTCGGGCGCTACCGTCTTCGGTTACTGGGTCAATGATCCTCAGCGCTTTGGCGTGGTTGAGTTCGACGCTCAGGGCAAGGCCATCTCCATCGAGGAAAAGCCGGTAGCGCCGAAGTCCAGCTATGCGGTGACCGGCCTGTACTTCTACGACAACGACGTGGTCGAAATCGCCAAGGCGGTCAAACCTTCGGCACGCGGCGAGCTGGAAATCACCGACGTCAACAACGCCTATCTGCAACGTGGCGATCTTCGGGTCGAGCGCTTCGGCCGCGGCTTCGCCTGGCTCGACACCGGCACCCACGACAGCCTGCTGGACGCCTCGCAATACGTACAGACCATCGAACACCGCCAGGGCCTGAAAGTCGCCTGCCTGGAAGAAATCGCCTATCAGCAGGGCTGGATCGATCGCCAGCAACTGCTGGCCCAGGCCAAAGCCTTTGGTAAAACCGGCTACGGCCAGTACCTGTTCAAGCTGGCCGAGGACTGACCATGCAAGCGGTTAACACCGAAATACCCGGCGTAATCATTCTCGAGCCCAAGGTGTTCGGCGATCAGCGCGGCTTTTTCTTCGAAAGCTTCAACGCCCGCAGCTTTGCCGAGGCCACCGGCCTGCAGCGCGAGTTCGCCCAGGACAACCATTCGCGTTCGCAACGTGGCGTACTGCGCGGCCTGCATTACCAAGTGCAGCAAGCGCAGGGCAAACTGGTGCGGGTCACCGCGGGCGAAGTTTATGACGTAGCCGTGGACCTACGCCGCAGCTCGCCGACCTTCGGTAAATGGGTGGGCACCCTATTGTCCGCCGAAAACAAGCGGCAACTGTGGGTGCCAGAAGGGTTTGCCCATGGTTTTGTAGTACTCAGCGAATTCGCCGAATTTCTCTACAAAACCACCGACTACTATGCCCCCGAGCATGAGCGCTGCATCCGCTGGGATGACCCGACACTGGCCATTGACTGGCCATTGGATGGCGCACCGCAGTTATCGGCCAAGGATCAGGCCGGTCTCAGCTTTGCCGAGGCGCAGGTCTTCCCATGAAGGTGCTTCTGCTCGGCCAGCACGGCCAGGTCAGCCAGGAACTGCAGCGCGTCCTGCAAGGCGCAGGCGAGTTGACGATACTGGGCCGCGAGCAGCTGGATCTGGCTCAGCCCGCGCTGATCCGCCAGCACGTACAAAATCTGCGCCCCGAGCTGATCATCAATGCCGCAGCGCACACCGCGGTGGATCAGGCCGAGAGCGAGCCGGAGTTAGCCTTCGCGATCAATGCCAGGGCCCCGGGCATCCTCGCCGAGGCCGCTACCGAGCTAGGCGCTCTGCTGATCCATTACTCCACCGATTACGTATTCGATGGCAACCATGCTGTGCCTTACTGCGAGAACGACGCCACCCATCCGCTGAGCGTATACGGGCGTAGCAAGCTGGCCGGGGAGCAAGCGATTCAGGCCGTGGGCGGCATGCATCTGATTCTGCGCACCAGCTGGGTCTACTCGCAGCACGGCAAAAACTTTCTGCTGACCATGCAACGCCTGCTGCAGGAGCGCGAAAGCCTGTCCGTGGTGGACGACCAGATCGGCGCACCAACCTGGGCCGGCACTATTGCCCAGACCACAGCACAGCTGATCGAGCAGTGGCGCAGCAGACATGCCGGTCCGTGGGGCGTGTATCACTTGACCGCACAGGGCGAAACCAGCTGGTTCGGCTTTGCCAGTGCGATTGCCGCACACCTGCGCCGCCAAGGCAAAAGCGTGGCAATGCTGCAGCCCATTCCCAGCAGCGCCTATCCAACCCCCGCACAGCGCCCGATTAATTCGCGCCTGGACTGCAGCCGCCTGCAGCAGGACTGGCACGTCCAGCTGCCGGATTGGCAAGCCGCGCTGGAGCAGTGCCTAGCTCGTAGCTAAGCCCGGAAGCGCTGAATCTGTTGCTGCAAACCTGTGGCCAGTTGCGCCAGATCGCGACTGGCAATCGAGCTCTGTTCAGCGCCATTGACCACTTCGCCAATACTGTCGTTGAGGCTGCTGATGTTCTGGCTGATCTCATTGGCTACTGCAGTCTGCTGCTCGGTGGCAGCGGAAATCTGTACGTTGCCGTCGGCAATACCCTCAATGGCATGGGCAATATGATTGAGCACCTCACCCGCTTCACGGGCATGGCTGACGCTGTTTTGCGCCTGCTCGCGCGAGAGTTGCATGGCGCTGACCGCACTGCGCGCACCGCCCTGCAGGGCATCGATCATGCTGCGGATCGACTCGGTGGCCTTCTGCGTATTACTCGCCAGACTGCGCACCTCATCAGCCACCACGGCAAAGCCGCGCCCCGCCTCACCGGCGCGCGCAGCTTCGATAGCCGCGTTGAGCGCGAGCAGGTTGGTCTGCTCAGCAATGCTCTGGATCACCCCTAGCACCTTGCTGATCTCATCACTCTGGCTGTGCAGGGTGTCGATCACCTCGCCGGCTTTTTCCACCGACACCGACAATCCCTGAATCGACTTGAGGTTGGACTGCACCAAGTCGCTGCCCTGACGCGCCTCCTTGTTTGCGTCCGCCGCATTCGTGGCGGTAGACTGCGCATTGCGCGCCACCTCCTGCACGGCCACGCTCATCTGATGTACGGCGGTGGCAACCATATTGGTCTGGTCGCCCTGGGCCGTGGCAGCCTGGCTGACCTGGGCGCTGATCGCGCTCATCTCCTCGGACGCGGCGGCCAGCTGGGTGGCGGTATCGGTCAAATGACGAATCAGCGCCTGCTGGTGCTCCAGCATGGTATTGAAGGCGCGCGCGGTATCGGACACCTCATCGCGACCACGGGCGTCGGCACGCAGGGTCAGATTGGAAGATTCCTGCACTTCACTGATCAGGCTGCGCAGCCCCGCCAGCGGACGAATGATCGACAAGCTGATCAACAACGCGGCCACCAGCACCAGCACTAGCGCCACAGCACCGATCAGCACAAAGGTGTTGCGGATCGTCTGGTACTGCTCCGTAGTCTCAACGTTAAGCCGCTCGCCTTCGCTCAGCTGCAGGCTGATCAAACCTTCCAGCTCGCCACCCAGCGGATCAAAGGTGTCATACAGGGTGCGGTTGAACGGGCCGGCCTCGGCGGCCAGCAACTGGCCGCCGCCGAGCTGCCCGAGATACTGATCGGCCAATTGCTGCACCCGCAGCAGGTGCGGCTTGGTGCGCTCGACCCGGCTACTTTCATCGCTGGTCAGGCGCGTGGCGATGTACTCGGCCCAGGCTTTGTCACCGCGGCTGCGGGCATCGCTGAATGCCTTGCGCAACGCGGGCTCATCGAACACCCCGGCACGGTACTTATGCAGCGCATCGACCATCGCCACCGCATAGGCATCGGACACCACCTTGAGCTGGCTGATCGGCCGCATACGATCGGTAAACAATTCATCAAAACTGTCATTCAGTTTGCTGGCATTGGACAGCGCCATGCTGATGACCACAATCAGCACCAGCAGCGGCACCACCGCCAATAGCAGCAACCTCGCCCTTACCGTCAATTGAGCCAGCATCAGGATATCTCCAGGGACTAAAGCGCGGCCGTCCATGCAGGGCGCAAGCGGGCGACACCATTACTCCAGGGTGATGCCGAACGATTGGAGTATTGACCCATATCGGCGAGCTTGCCCACTTATTGCATAACCGCCACTCTGAACTGATCACCCTGCCCGAGTAAGCGCATGTCCACCGCTCATCCTCACCCCCGTCGTCCGCGTTGGCGCAGCCTGGCCGTTCTCGCCCTGCTGCTGACGCCCCTGCTGTGGCCGCTGCAGCAGCTGGCCGAGCGCTACTACAGCGGCGTACTGGTCGAACAGAACCGCCAGACCCTCGACCTCTACGTCGCCAACCTGCTCGGTACTCTGCGCCGCTACGAGGTGCTACCGCCGATTCTCGGCGACTTACCCGCCCTGCGCTTGGCCCTGCAACAGCCCGACCAGCAGAGCGCCCGCGACAGCGCCAACCGCCTGCTGGATCAAGTCAGCGCGCAGACTGGCGCCGACGTGATCTACCTGATGGACCCCAACGGCAACACCCTGGCGGCCTCCAACTGGGAGCAGGCCGACTCCTTCGTCGACCGCAACTTCGCCTTCCGCCCGTACTTCCGCGAAGCCATCGCCGGCCGCCCAGGGCGCTTCTTCGGCCTCGGCACTACCTCGGGCAAACGCGGCTACTACTTCGCCGCCGCCGTGCGCGACGGTGAGCGCAACCTCGGCGCGCTGGTGGTCAAGGTTGACCTCGACCACACCGAAACCCTCTGGGGCAACACCCCGGAACAACTGCTGGTGACCGATGCCAACGGCGTGGTGATCCTCACGTCCAACAGCCAGTGGCGCTTTACCGCCAGCCGCCCGCTGGACGCCGCCGAACGCGCGGCAATCGCCGCCAACCTGCCTTACCCGACCCAGGCGCCGCCGCCGATCAAGCTGGATGCACAGAACTGGATTCGCCAGGATCGTGAACTCAAGGAAACCGGCTGGACTGTCAGCATCCTCGCCCCGCGTAGCCTGCTCGACCGCCCCGTACGTACCGCCCTGGTAGCCGGCGGCGGCATGCTGCTGCTGTTGATGCTGCTGCTCGGCCTGCTCATGCAACGCCGCCGTCACTACCTGGAACGCATCGCCCTCGACAGCCAGGCCCGTCAGCAGCTGGAGCAGCGCGTGCTGGAGCGCACCCTGGATCTGGAACGGCTGAATAGCCGGCTGAAGCAGGAAGTGCTGGAGCGCGAACAGGCCCAGCAGGAGCTGGTGCAGGCGCAGGATGAACTGGTACAGGCCAGCAAACTCTCGGCCCTGGGCACCATGAGTGCGAGCATCAGCCATGAGCTCAATCAACCGCTGGCAGCCATCCGCAGCTATGCCGATAACGCCTGCGTGCTGCTCGACCACCAGCGCGGCGACGACGCCCGCGCCAACCTCAAGCTGATCAGCCAGCTCACCGAGCGCATGGCCTCGATCATCGCGCACCTGCGCGCCTTCGCCCGCCGCGACCGTCACGCACCGGAAAGCGTGGCCCTGCAACCGGCCATCGATGACGCCCTGGCACTGCTGGCCAAGCGCCGCCAGGCCATGCAGGTCGAGCTGATCCGCGACCTGCCCAACGCCACTCTGTGGGTGCAGGCCGGGGAAACCCGCCTGCGCCAGGTGCTCGGTAACCTGCTGGCCAACGCCCTCGATGCCTTGAGCGAAGTGCCGCAGCCACGCCGCCTGTGGCTGAGTGCCGAACTTACCGCCGAGGGCGTCGATCTACACCTGCGGGACAATGGCCCCGGCTTTAGCCAGGAGGCGCTGCAACGCGCCCGCGAGCCATTTTTCACCACCAAGACCAGCGCCCAGGGCCTAGGCCTCGGCCTGGCCATTTGCGATACCCTGATGCGCGCCCTGGGCGGCGAACTGCTGTTCGCCAACCACCCTGACGGCGGCGCCCTGCTGACCCTGCGCCTGCGCGCCGCGGATCAGGGCATCAAAACCCAGTCGCCAGAGGACTTTGTTGTATGAGCATGATCGACTCCCGTACCCAGGTGCTGCTGATCGACGACGACCCCCACCTGCGCCAGGCGCTGAGCCAGACCCTCGACCTGGCTGGGCTCAAGGTCAGCAGTCTGGCCGATGCCCATGGAGTTGCCGCGCGCATTGAGCGCGACTGGCCGGGCGTGGTGGTCAGTGATATCCGCATGCCTGGCATCGACGGCTTGCAACTGCTGCAACAGCTGCAGGAACAGGACCCGGAACTGCCGGTACTGCTGATCACCGGCCACGGCGATGTACCGCTGGCCGTGCAGGCCATGCGCGCCGGCGCCTATGACTTTCTGGAAAAACCCTTCGCCAGCGACGACCTGCTCGACAGCGTGCGCCGCGCCCTGGCCCTGCGTCGCCTGGTACTGGATAACCGCAGCCTGCGCATGGCCCTGGCCGATCGCCACACCCTGTCGGCGCGTTTAGTGGGGCAATCCCCGGCCATGCAACGCCTGCGTGAACAGATTGGCGCCCTGGCCGGGATCAACAGCGATGTGCTGATCCTCGGCGAAACCGGCGCCGGTAAGGAAGTGGTGGCGCGTGCGCTGCACGACCTGTCCAGCCGCCGCGCCGGGCCGTTCGTGGCGATCAACGCCGGCGCCCTGGCTGAATCAGTGGTGGAAAGCGAGCTGTTCGGCCATGAGCAAGGCGCCTTTACCGGGGCGCAGAAGCGCCGTATCGGCAAGTTCGAATTCGCCAATGGCGGCACGCTGTTCCTCGATGAAATCGAAAGCATGAGCCTGGAAGTGCAGGTCAAGCTGCTGCGCCTGCTGCAGGAGCGGGTGGTCGAGCGCCTCGGTGGCAACCAGCTGATTCCCCTGGATATTCGGGTGATTGCCGCGACCAAGGAAGACCTGCGCCAGGCCGCCGACCAGGGACGTTTCCGCGCCGACCTGTATTACCGCCTGAACGTCGCGCCGCTGCGTATCCCGGCTCTGCGCGAACGTGGTGAAGATGCCCTGCTGCTGTTTCAGCACTTTGCCGAAGCCGCCAGCAGCCGCCATGGCCTGGCTGAACGTAGCCTGCAGCCGAGTCAGCGCGCAGCGTTGCTGCGCCACCCATGGCCGGGCAACGTGCGTGAGCTGCAGAACGCCGCCGAACGCTTTGCCCTCGGCCTGGAACTGGACCTCGACCTGCAAGCCCAGGCCGCTGCGCCCATGCCCGATGAAGACGGCAGCAGCGGCGGCCTGAACGCCCAGGTAGAAGCCTTCGAGCGCAGCCTGATCAGCGCCGAACTGAGTCGTTCGCACAGCTCGCTGCGCAGCCTGGCCGAGGCGCTGGGCGTGCCGCGCAAAACCCTGCACGACAAGCTGCGTAAACACGGCCTGAGTTTCGCCGACGCTGGCGGAAGCTCGCCAGACAGCCTCGACTAGCAGGCGGATTTCCGCCAAAAGCTGCGCAAACAACCTGCGCAGCAGCGCGCGAAATCTCCTGCAACAACCCGCCAGGCCTTGTCGCTGCTGCGTTTCACATTGCTCACCGTGGCCATTTCAGTGCCTGGCATGGCGGTTGCTCTAGCCTCCTGCAGGCGACTCAACAACGCACAGCTCTAGGCAATCTGCCCGACGCCCGTCATTTTCTGACAGGCCGCCTAGACTTGAGCCTGTTCGCCCAACTTGTAGCGCTGCGGCGCATCACGCTATACAAAAACAAGAGGAAAGACTCCATGTTCAAACTGACTGCCAAGGCGCTCGCGTGCGCCCTGTCGCTGAGCATCGCCGGCATGGCCCAAGCGGCCGACCCGATCGTGATCAAGTTCTCCCATGTGGTCGCCGACCACACCCCTAAAGGCCAGGGTGCCGTGCTGTTCAAGAAGCTCGCTGAAGAGCGTCTGGGCGACAAGGTCAAGGTCGAGGTTTACCCGAACTCCTCGCTGTTCGGTGACGGCAAGGAAATGGAAGCGCTGTTGCTCGGTGACGTGCAGCTGATCGCCCCATCGCTGGCCAAATTCGAGCAGTACACCAAGCAAATCCAGGTATTCGACCTGCCGTTCCTGTTCAAGGACATGGCCGCCGTCGACCGCTTCCAGCTCAGCCCGGAAGGTCAGGCGCTGCTGAAGTCCATGGAAGAGAAAAACATCACCGGTCTGGCCTATTGGCACAACGGCCTCAAGCAGCTGTCCGCCAACAAGGCGCTGCGTGAGCCGAAGGATGCCCGTGGCCTGAAATTCCGCGTACAGGCTTCCGCCGTACTGGAAGAGCAGTTCAAGGCTGTGCGCGCCAACCCGCGCAAAATGAGCTTCGCCGAGGTTTACCAGGGTCTGCAGACTGGCGTGGTAAACGGTGCCGAGAACCCTTACTCGAACATCTACAGCCAGAAGATGCATGAAGTGCAGAAGTTCATCACCGAATCCAACCACGGTGTTCTGGACTACATGCTGATCACCAACACCAAGTTCTGGAACAGCCTGCCTGCCGATGTACGCAGCGAGCTGGACAAGATCATCGTGGAAGTGACCGCTGAAGTGAACAAGCAGGCTGGCGCGCTGAACGATGGCGACAAGCAGCGCATCATCGACGCGAAAACCACCGAAATCATTACCCTGACCCCAGAGCAGCGTAATGAATGGCGCGATGCCATGAAGCCGGTGTGGAGCAAGTTCGAAGCTGAAATCGGTGCTGACCTGATCAAAGCTGCCGACGCAGCCAACCAGTAAGGCGGAGCAGGCTGCGGCCTGCACCCAACCACAGCGCAGCCATGCCGCTGCGCGATTGGCCGAATACCCAGGCACCCCTTCACGGGTTGCTTGGGTACGCCGCCCCTAACCACTGGAGACTCTATTGATGAACGCCTTGCGGCGCGTCTGGGACCACTTCGAGGAAGGCTTTATCGCGTTCCTGCTGGCCGCCATGACGCTGGTGACCTTCGTCTACGTGATCCTCAACAACCTCTACACACTGTTCTACAACCTGGCGGATCGCTGGGAAGCTAGCAGTGAGTTTTTCTTCGCCATCGGCGACAGCATTCTCGGCATGGCCCAGTCGATGACCTGGAGCATTGCCCTGACCAAGGCGTTATTCGCCTGGTTGATTTTCTTCGGCCTGGCCTACGGTGTGCGCACCGCCGGACATATCGGCGTCGATGCGCTGGTCAAGCTGGCCAGCAAACCGGTGCAACGGGTTATCGGTCTAATCGCCTGCCTGGCCTGCCTGGGCTATGCAGGGCTGATCACCGTCGCCAGCTTCGACTGGGTGAAAACCCTGTTCACCGCCGGCATCGGTGCGGAAGACCTCGGTCACTACGGCATCATGCAATGGCATATCACCCTGATCGTGCCGTTCGGCTACGCCATGGTTTTTATCCGCTTCTTTGAAATCTTCGTACGCATTCTGCGCAACCAGCAGACCGGCCTGGGCCTGGCTGATGAAGCCGCCGACGCGCTGAAGATCAATGAGCACGGGGAGCACAAACAATGACCATCCTGTTCCTCTTCATTCTGCTGTTCCTGCTGATGTTTATCGGCGTGCCAATTGCCGCCTCGCTGGGTCTGGCCGGCTCGGTGACGATCATGCTGTTCAGCCCAGACTCGGTGCGTTCGCTGGCGATCAAACTGTTCGAAACCAGCGAACACTACACCCTGCTGGCGATCCCGTTCTTCCTGCTGTCCGGTGCGTTTATGACCACTGGCGGCGTGGCCAAGCGCCTGATCGACTTCGCCAACGCCTGCGTCGGCCATATCCGTGGTGGCCTGGCTATCTCGGCGGTATTGGCGTGCATGCTGTTCGCGGCGCTGTCCGGCTCCTCCCCAGCCACCGTGGCTGCCGTGGGTTCGATTGCCATCGCCGGTATGGTGCGCTCCGGTTATCCACAGGCTTTTGGCGCCGGTATCGTGTGTAACGCCGGTACCCTGGGCATCCTGATTCCGCCGTCGATCGTCATGGTGGTGTACGCCGCTGCCACCGAGCAGTCGGTGGGCAAGCTGTTTATGGCCGGCGTGGTACCTGGCCTGCTGCTGGGCGTGGCACTGATGGTGGCGATCTATATCGTCGCGCGGAAGATGAACCTGCCGGCCATGCCGCGCGCCAGCTTCCGTGAGTTCATCACGGCGGCACGCAAGGCCATCTGGGGTCTGCTGCTGATGGTGATCATCCTCGGCGGCATCTACACCGGCATGTTCACCCCTACCGAGGCAGCTGCTGTGGCAGCAGTCTACGCCGGCTTCGTGGCGCTGTTCGTGTACAAGGACATGACCATCCGCGAGTGCCCACGGGTGCTGCTGGAATCCGGCAAGCTGACCATCATGCTGATGTTCATCATCGCCAACGCCATGCTCTTCGCCCACGTGCTGACCACCGAGCAGATCCCGCAGACCATCACCGCCTGGGTGGTGGAAATGGGCCTGCAGCCATGGCAGTTCCTGCTGGTAGTTAACATCGTGCTGCTGGTAGCGGGCGCCTTTATGGAGCCGTCGGCGATCATCCTGATCCTCGCGCCAATCCTCTTCCCGATTGCCGTGCAGCTGGGCATCGACCCGATCCACCTGGGCATCATCATGGTGGTGAACATGGAAATCGGACTGATCACACCACCGGTGGGACTGAACCTGTTCGTCACCTCGGCGGTGACCGGCATGCCGCTGACCGCCGTGGTCAAAGCCGCCTGGCCATGGCTGATGCTGCTATTGAGCTTCCTGATGATCATCACGTACGTGCCGGCCGTCTCCATGGCATTGCCGAACTGGCTGGGCATGACCTGACAGCAACTCCGTGTGTACTTCCCTGCACACTTTCAGCCCGGCCTTAGCGCCGGGCTTTTTTTGTCTGTTGTTTTTGTGGAGGGGTCGCTACAGCAGCGCACCCAGCAACAGTGCAATGTACCGAATTAGTTAGAGGAGTCTGGGTTAAACCCGCGCCAGATCGGGCAGATCGCCGGACAAGCCCAACGCCTGACGTACAAACAGCGCCTTGGCTTCCGGCAAGTCGTCCACCCAGTTGAGGCCGCTGTTACGTAGCCAGCGTACGGGCAGCGGATCGGCCTGGAACAGCCGCTCAAAGCCTTCCATGGCCGCCATCATCGCCAGGTTGTGCGGCATACGCCGACGCTCGTAGCGGCTCAGCACCTTCACATCACTCAGGCGCTCGCCACGTTGCGCGGCGTGCAGCAGCACCTCGGCCAGCACAGCCACATCGAGAAAGCCCAGGTTGACGCCCTGTCCGGCCAGCGGGTGGATGCTGTGCGCGGCATCGCCGATCAGTGCCAACCCCTCTTCGACATAACGCTTGGCGTGACGCTGACGCAGCGGAATGCACAGGCGAGAATCGGCCTGAAGAATGTCGCCCAGGCGATGCTCGAAGGCAAAACCCAGCGCCCGACGGAAACCTGCATCATCCAACGCCATCAAGCGTTCGGCTTCAGTGGGCGTTACCGACCAGACAATCGAACACCAATGCTCACCTTCGGGGCCAGCCAGCGGCAGGAAAGCCAGCGGGCCGTCATCGGTAAAGCGCTGCCAGGCGGTGGCCTGATGCGGCTTGCTGCAACGCACACTGGTAACGATGGCGTGGTGCAAATAATCCCATTCACGGGTGGCGCAACCGGCCAGACGCCGCACCGCAGAGTTGGCGCCATCGGCAGCAATGATCAGTGGCGCGCGCAGCTCACGGCCGTCGCTCAGGTTGAGCAACCAACCGTCACCGGAACGGCGCAGCTGCTCCAGGCGCGCACCTGGCAACAGGCCAATCGGGCTGTCGTGCAGACGCTCAAGCAGGGCGTCCTGCACCACGCGGTTCTCGACGATATGGCCGAGCGCTTCAGCATGCACGCTAGCGGCGCTGAAATGGATCTGCCCGGTGCCGGAGCCGTCCCACACCTGCATCTCGCCATAGGGGCAGGCGCGCCGCGCGGCGATGCCGTCCCACACACCCAGACGCTCAAGAATGCGCTGGCTGGCCACCGATAACGCACTGACGCGCGGCTCAAACGCCGAGCTGGCGTCGAAGGGTTTGACGCTCAGCGGACTGCCATCCAGCAGGATGATGTCCAGCCCCTGATCCTGCAGGGCCAGCGCCAGGGCGCTGCCCACCATGCCAGCACCTACGATGATCAGATCCGCTTGCATCACATTTCCTTCTTACTTAGAGCCTGTTTTTAACGCAGCAGAGCCGACACGCAGCAGACTTTGAACAGGTTCTCAGGCTGCCTGCCGAACGCGCGGCTTGAGTCGCACGTAAAGAGTTTTATGCACCCGCGCCACTAGGGTGCCGCTGCCATCGCGCACTTCCACATGCAACTCGGGCAGGTATTTGTCACCGCCTGCCGTGTGCTGGCGGATGTCGTCGAGCAGGTGTTCATCGATGCTGAAGTCGGCGTACACCGGGCCTTTGCCGGGAGCGATAAAGTCGATGCGCGCAGCCTTGTCCCAGACAATAAAATCGCGCCCGAGGTTTTCCATGATCATCAGCATGAAAAACGGGTCAGTCATCGAATACAGGCTGCCGCCAAACTGGGTGCCGACATAGTTGCGGTTATACCAGCCCAGGCCCATCTTCACCTGCACCTGACGGAAGTCCGCGCTGATCTGCCGCACCCGCACGCCGGCCCCCAGGTAGGGCGGATACAGGTTCATCGCCCAGCGCAGCAGCCGCGCCTTGCGCGCCAGTTTGTTTGCCGACATGCATCAATGCTCCGAACGGGTGCCAAGGCCCATGGCCTGGCGGGCGAACCAGCGTTTCGCCGGGGGTAATAGGTCGAGGCCGAGCAGACCGAGGTTGCGTCCGGCTGCCAGCAACGGCTGGCCAGTGCTGAACAGGCGGGTGACCTGGTCGGAGAAGCCGACGGTCAACTGTTGGTCCAGCTGCTGGCTATTCAGGTAGCGCTGCAACGTGGCCAGATCGCCCAAGGGCGCGTTGCTGGCCAGCAGGGTTTCCGCCAGCACCAGGGTGTCGCGCAGCGACAGGTTGTAGCCCTGCCCGGCAATCGGATGCAGGCTGTGTGCGGCATTGCCGAGCACCACCAGATGCTGGCGCACCTGCTCTTTGGCGGCCGTCAGCGCCAGCGGGTAGAGGTGCCGCGCGCCAACCTGGCGCAGACTGCCCAAACGATAGCCGAAAGCGTGCTGCAGCTCGGCGAGAAACGCTGCATCGTCCAGTGTCGACAGGCGTTCGGCTTCCAGGCTGGCACGGGTCCAGACCAGCGCGCAGCGGTTATCCGCCAGCGGCAGCAGAGCCATCGGCCCTTCTTCGGTAAAGCGTTCAAAGGCCAGGCCGTTGTGCGCCTCCTGCGGGCTGACGTTAGCGATCAGCGCGCTCTGCCCATACGGCGTGGTACTGACGGCGATCCCCAGCTGCTCACGCAGCCCGGAGCGGCCGCCTTCAGCGAGAATCGCCAGGTTGCATTCCAGCTCGCTGCCATCATCCAGGGTCAGACGGTAGCCATCGGCCAGAGCCTGCATCCGCGTGACCTGGGCCGGGCTGCGCCAGCTCACCACCTGCGCATCCAGCGCCTGCCACAGGCATTCGCCGAGCCAGGCGTTTTCCACCACATAGCCGAGCGCCGGCACGCCTTCTTCCTCGGCGCTCAGGCGCGCGGCAGCGAAACGGCCACGATCGGAAACATGAATCTGCTTGATCGGCTCGGCGCGCTGGCTGATTTGCGACCACAGACCAAGGCGTTGATAAATCTGCTGCGAACCAAACGACAGCGCAGTCGAACGTGCGTCATAGCTGGGCTGATAACCAGTGCCCGGAGTGAACGGTTCAATCAGGCAAATGCTCCAGCCGCGCTGCTTGGCCTCGGCCTGCAGGGCCACGGCCAAACTCGCGCCGACCAGGCCGCCGCCAATAATCGCAATGTCGACGCGTGGCA
>Ga0247831_1001884_pt1 | contig 36694 bp, 30 predicted proteins | sample LaCruzMarch2015__9_FD_192406 | JGI IMG/M metagenome (GOLD analysis project Ga0247831, IMG submission 192406) | Freshwater microbial communities from meromictic Lake La Cruz, Castile-La Mancha, Spain - LaCruzMarch2015_1m | ecosystem: Environmental > Aquatic > Freshwater > Lake | place: Spain...
GCATTTACATTTACGCCTGCTGTTAAACCTTCAACTTTTTTACTCCTCCACCTGAAATTTGCATTAATTCTTGCTCTATTTTCAAATTCTCCTCTTTGTTCCGCTAAAGGGTTAAATGTAGTGTCAAGGATATTTGCAGGCGAAGGCCCTTTATAACCATTATCATTAAAAAGATTTCCTCCAATTACAATATCAAATTGCCCAATTTTTCTTGAATGAAAAAAATTAACCCCTGTATATGTCGGATTATTTTTCCCCCAATAAATCGCATCTTTATTTCTGGGATTATTATAAAGTCCGCTAAACACATTAATTTTTGTTTGTGGTGTATCTCTCGGATAAGCCGTTCTAATATTGATGACTCCACTCAGCGCTGCTGAACCATACAAAACAGATGAAGCTCCTTTTATTACTTCCACCTGTTCCACATTTTCAGTTGGAATAAACCCCCAACTTGGTCGGCCAGCATCGCCAGATAAAATTGGTAAACCGTCAATTAAAATCATTACCCGACTTCCTGCCCCAAAACTAAAACCACTCCCACTTCTTATTTGAGGTTCATTATTTACAATGGATACACCCGGAACTTGTTGCAAGGCGTCATTTATACTTGTTGTATTTTTGTTTTCAATAATATTAGGCTTCAACACTTCCATACTCACCGTGAGCTGCTCTATATTTTGCTCATATTTACCCGCTGTTGTTACAAAAGTTTTAAGTTGTTTAATGTTCGATTTCAAATCAACATTCAAGACCTTCTGTTCATTTGGAACAAATTCAAAAGTAAATTCCTGCGTTTCAAAACCTATCATTCTAAAAATAAGCTTCCTTTTTCCCGGCATTAAATTTAAACTATACTTCCCTTCAATATCTGTAATTACTCCACTTGTTTCGTTTCCTTCCACAAATATGGCGGCTCCGAAAACAGGTTCTTTTGTTGCAATATCTTTTACAACACCTTTAATTACAGAACGTTCAATTTGAGCAGATAAAATTATTGGCGCAAAAATAAAATAGAACAACAAAATAGACATTGTTCTGCGAGTTCTCAACATTGATTGTGGCATAGAAAGGATAAACTAAATTGCAATGTACAAAATCAAATCAAAGTGCAAGACCAAGACGAACTCGTGCATGCAATTGCCTTATGTTTAGTGCCAGGTATAGGAAGTATTACCGCAAAAAAACTGCTTTTTGCTTACAACACGCCACAAAAGATTTTTAAAGTCCTTCCTCAGTTAAAACTTCCTTTTGTAAAGCCTGAAGATACTAGGGTTAAAAGTTTGAATGATTACGTTAACAGGGCCCAACAAGAAATAAAATTTATGCAAAGGGCAAATATTGAGGCTTTAATGTTTAATGAAAACACGTTTCCTTATCGACTAAAAAATTGTGAAGACAGTCCTATTGTGATTTACAAAAGGGGAAATATGGACATAAACAGAAAGAGAATCGTAGCTGTAGTGGGAACAAGAAAAGCAACAGAATATGGCATAAAACAATGCGAAATAATTGCAGAAGAATTAAAAAACCAAAACTGCACTTTAATTAGTGGACTGGCTTATGGAATCGATAGCGCTGCACATAAAGCTGCAAACAAAGTCAATATTCAGAACATCGGCGTTTTAGCGCATGGTTTAGATAGAATATACCCTAACGATAACAAAGAGCTTTCTAAAAAAATGGAACGAAACGGCGGGCTTATTACTGAATTTATAAGTCTTACTAACCCTGACAGAGAAAACTTTCCTAAAAGAAACAGAATTGTTGCGGGCATAGCTGATGCTGTTATAGTAGTTGAAGCAGGAGAAAAAGGAGGAGCGCTTATCACTGCTGATATTGCAAATTCTTATAACCGAGAGGTTTTTGCTGTTCCGGGAAGAGTGCATGATGCATTCTCTAAAGGGTGCAACAATCTAATAAAACAAAACAAGGCAGCAATCCTAAGTGATATAAAAGATATTGCTTGGTATATGGGATGGTCCGAAAAATCTGAAAGCGGAACAATGCCGAAACAAACTCAGCTAAACTTTAACTTTTCTGTTCAGGAAGAAAATATTATTGAAATTATACGCAATAAAACCGAACAGCTAGATGAGATTTCTTTAAAATCTGGTTTATCCATCGGACAAACCTCTTCTATCCTTTTAGAATTAGAATTTAAAGGAGCGTTGAAAACGTTACCAGGAAAACGATACCAATTATCACCCTAAAAATCGCTCTTTCCAATTTTCAGGAGGCACCATGCAAGAATCGGTTTTACCAAACCACTTATATCTATTTCTCGCTATAATGTCATAAATAAAATCTCTCAAGAATTTTGGAAACATACGCAAATAAATTAACCAACACTTTCGCCCCTTCGATTGCTTTAAAGCTTCAAAAACTGCTTCAGACTTTGTAAAAAGTCTTTCTCCATCGAAAAACAGAACCGATTCTGGTGTTTTATTGAATCCGAATTTCCCAGAATGAATCATCTGTTTTGCAAATTCTGATTGAAGTGTGGCAAAAGACAACCTCTTATGAATATCCTGTTTCAAAAGAAAACTCACGCTCTTATTGCATAAAATGCACTTACCATCAAAGAATACAATTCGTACATTTTCCACAAATTAAATTTTCTAAGCGCTCAACAAAGACTCCCAAAGTTGAACTTCTGTTTCTAGGCTCAATTTTAATTGTTCATACTCTTTCAATAATAAATTGGCTTTTTGTTGGTCGGCGTAAACACTTGTATCCGCAAGTTTTTCTTCTGCTGTTTTCACTTTTAATTCCAAATCTGCGATTCTTTCCTCACAATTACGAACCTTAGTTTGCTGCTGTTTTGCTATTTTATCTTGCTCAGCATTAACTTTCGCTGGCATCGGTAAGGCGGCTGGTTTTACAATTTGTTTCTGAACATTCTCTAATTCTACAAGACTCTCTAGTTTTCTACTTTGTAAAAACTCAAATATTCCACCAGGAAATTCTCTTACCAAACCTTTGTTAAACTCATATACTTTATTGCACAAACCGTCTAAAAACTCTCTATCGTGTGAAACCAAAATCATTGTACCATTATACTTTCTTAATGCCTCTTTCAAGATATCTTTCGAACGCATATCCAAGTGATTCGTTGGCTCATCTAAAACCAGCAGATTTACCGGCTCTAACAATAATTTGGCAAGGGCCAATCTTCCTTTTTCTCCGCCTGACAAAACCCGAACTTTTTTATCAACCGTTTCTCCGCTAAAGAGAAATGAGCCTAAAATATTCCTAAGTTGCGCTGTTGTAGTGTTCCTTGCAACATTTTCAAGTGTTTCTAAAACAGTGCAATTCATATCTAACAATTCAGCCTGATTCTGAGCGTAATATCCAATTTTTACATTGTGCCCAATTTCAATTTTACCGGTATACTCAAGTTTTCCTATTATAATTTTCGATAAGGTAGTTTTCCCTTCTCCGTTCCTTCCAACAAATGCAATCTTATCGCCACGCTCAACTAAAAAGTCAAGACCTCTGAGTATCTCTTTTTTATCGTACGTCTTGTGTATATTTTCTGCTGTTATAACCACTTTTCCCGATCGAGGTGCATCTGGAAATCTAAAATGTATAGCAGCATTGTCTTCATCTTCAACTTCAAGTCTGTCAATTTTATCAAGTTGTTTTATTCGCGATTGAACTTGTACGGCTTTAGAAGCTTTTGCCCTAAAACGGTCAATAAACTTCTCCGTATCTTCAATCTTTTTTTTCTGATTTATATAAGCTGCCATTTGCTGATCGCGGCGCTCTTGCCTTAAAACTACATATCTTGAATATGATGCTTTATAATCCTCTATTTTACCTAAAGTAATTTCAATCGTTCTATTGGTAACTGCATCTAAAAATGCCCTATCGTGAGAAACTAACACAACCGCTCCTGGATAGTTGGATAAAAAACCTTCTAACCATTGAATGGATTCTATATCAAGGTGATTTGTAGGCTCATCTAATAATACAGCATCTGGCATTTGTAGGAGAATTTTTGCCAATTCAACCCTCATTTTCCATCCTCCGGAAAACTCATCCATTTGTCTCGTTAAGTCCTCTGCCCTAAATCCAAGGCCTAGCAACATTTTCTCAGTTTCCCCTTCAATAGTATTTCCTCCGATTATTGAGAGCCGCTGGCCTGCTTCATTTAACCTTTCAATTAGTTTGTGATAATCATCAGATTCATAATCTGTTCTTACGGTAAGTTGATGACTTATGTCCTCAACTTCTTTTTCCAAATTCAAAATTTCAGCAAATGCCGTTTTTGCTTCTTCAAAAACAGTTTTTCCTGAAGCATGACTCATTTCTTGAGGCAAATAACCAATTCTGTACCCTTGGGGAACCGAAACATTTCCTTTTGTAGGTTCTTGGTGTTTAGCGATTATTTTTAATAACGTTGACTTCCCTGCACCATTTTTACCTGTTAACCCTACCCTATCACGAGATTGAATCATAAAAGATATTTCCTCAAAAAGCGGTATGCCGCCAAACAAAACAGATAAATTTCCTACAGTAATCATTGTGCCGCAAAAGTAGCAATTATCCGAGTTTTATTAACCCTTTTGTGATTAATAAATACCTTTGCAAAATGAACACTAAAAAATGAAATTTAAAGAATCGAAGCTTTATTCTATTGCTACCCTAAGTTGCCCCAGGTGCCACAAGGGCCATTTATTTATTAATAAAAACCCTTACAAAATTACTGGCTGGGACAAAATGAATGCTGATTGCCAACATTGTGGCTTACATTATGAAAGAGAGCCCGGTTTTTTCCAAGGAGCCATGTATGTTAGTTATGGGCTTGGTGTTGCTTTTAGCTCTATTGTGGTTATTATAAATCTATTTATTGGTTTCAAAGTATTTACTTTCTTTGTCTCAAATACAATCGGTCTAATTGCCTTTGCCCCTTTATTGTTCAGGTATTCAAGAGCAATTTATTTGAATATTTTTGTAAAATACAAGAAATAGAATTTAAACTCTTCAAAGAATTAACCAGCCCTCCTAGAATGCTTTAAATAGTATTTATAGCCTTTATTTCGTTTTGAGTCGTATTTGTTGAACTTGTATAAAAATTGAATATTAATTCCTGTCCAAAAACGGTGAGTTGGGAAATACTTTTTATCTCCATTTGTATTTCTTGTTAAATCAGAAAAACCATACCCTCCTCTAATTGTTGATGACAGAGCCAGTTTTTCAGAAAAGCTGTAAAAAATTCCTAGGCCAATTACCCCTGAAAAACTAACATTTTGAAAATTGCTTTTTGTTAATATCGGTATTGCGGGTTTGTCAACCCTCGATTCTAATAATTTTACATTTACATTTTGCAAAAAAGAAATTTGGGGGCCTATTTCAAAAGCTACTCCTTGATGATGTGTAGAGCAAAGAGTAAATAATAGAGGAATATCAATTAAATTAAGTTTTACCTTATACTTGTAAAATACATTTGGATCGGGAGCCCCATCTCCAGGAAAAACTCTGATGTTTTGATTATGTTTGGCAAAAACGGCTTCTAATTTAATACCATAGATCTTCCTGTGATAATATCCTCCAAAATCAAAATAAAATGAAGAAGTAATTCCAAAAGAAGGACTTCCTGTAAAAACATACTCTGTATCTGCTGCTGCTGTTGAAATTGAATTATTAAACAAGAAAGAGGCTGAATAAGCAGAATTTACCCCAAGATGAAAGGTTTGAGCTTTGCTTGAATTCAAAACAAAAAATATAAGCAGAGGTAAAATAAATCTCAAAACATTCAGAAAGTATAAGTGCAAATTTCTAGTAAGCACTTAAAATAACGAATTAAATTCAATATAGTTATTACCGTTGTATTGTTAATTCAATAAAAAAACCGTTGATCTTGTAAGATTCAACGGTTTTTCGTAATTTAAAAAAGAGAGATTACATCATTCCACCCATGCCGCCCATTCCTGAATTTGGCATACTTGAAGCATTTTCTTCTTTTCTTTCTGATAAAACGCATTCTGTAGTTAATAACATTCCTGCTATTGAAGCTGCGTTTTCTAAAGCAATTCTTGAAACTTTTGTAGGATCTATTACCCCTGCTGCAAGTAAGTTTTCATAAACTTCTGTTCTAGCATTATATCCATAATCCCCTTTTCCTTCCTTAACTTTTTGAATTACAATAGAACCCTCTCCTCCACAGTTTGCAACTATTTGACGTAAAGGTTCTTCTAATGCTCGTTTTACTATATTAAATCCAAAGTTCTCGTCTTCTGTAGAGCCTGTTGCACCATCTAAAGCTGCAATTGCTCTGATGTAAGCCACTCCTCCTCCTGGAATAATTCCTTCTTCAACAGCTGCTCTTGTAGCATGTAATGCATCATCAACACGGTCTTTCTTTTCTTTCATTTCCACTTCAGTGGCCGCTCCTACATATAAAACGGCTACACCACCAGCTAATTTAGCAAGTCTTTCTTGAAGCTTTTCTTTGTCGTAATCAGACGTTGTAGCTTCTATTTGTGCCTTAATTTGATTTACTCTTGCTGTAATATCACTTTTCTCGCCTGCTCCTCCAACAATTGTGGTGTTGTCTTTATCAATAGTAATTTTCTCTGCTGTTCCTAAGTAAGTTAAATCTGCATTTTCTAATTTATACCCTCTTTCTTCAGAAATTAATTGACCTCCAGTTAAAATTGCAATATCTTCTAACATTGCTTTCCGGCGGTCTCCAAAACCAGGTGCTTTTACAGCAGCTATTCTTAATGAACCACGAATCTTATTCACTACCAATGTAGCCAATGCTTCACTATCAATATCTTCAGCAATAATCAACAAAGGTCTTCCCGTTTGAACACTTTTTTCAAGGATAGGAAGTAAGTCTTTCATTGTTGAAATCTTCTTATCATATATCAAAATATAAGGGTTCTCCAACACAGCTTCCATTTTCTCAGCATCGGTAACAAAATAAGGAGAAATATAACCTCTGTCAAACTGCATACCTTCAACTACTTCAACAGTAGTTTCAGTACCTTTTGCTTCTTCAACCGTAATAACACCTTCTTTTTTCACACGATTCATTGCCTCTGCAATAAGTTTTCCAATTGCAGAATCATTGTTTGCTGATATTGTGGCAACTTGTTCAATCTTCTTATTATCATCACCTACAGATGTGCTTTGAGATTTCAAATTTGAAACTACTAAAGCAACAGCTTTATCGATACCTCTTTTTAAGTCCATTGGATTAGCTCCCGCTGCTACATGCTTTAAACCGGCTGTAACAATTGCTTGTGCTAATACCGTTGCTGTAGTGGTCCCATCACCAGCTAAATCTGCTGTTTTTGATGCAACTTCTTTCAGCATTTGAGCTCCCATATTTTCAATAGGGTCAACTAATTCAATTTCTTTTGCTACAGTTACACCATCTTTAGTAATTGCCGGGGCTCCGAATTTCTTATCAATAATTACATTTCTACCCTTCGGTCCTAAAGTAACTTTTACTGCATTCGCCAGAGCATCTACTCCTCTTTTTAATTGGTCGCGAGCTTCAATATTAAATATAATTTCTTTTGCCATCTTTTTTGTTTTTATGTTTAATTATAAAATTGCGAAAATATCAGATTCTCGCATGATTAAGTATTCTTTACCAGCAACAGAAATTTCTGTTCCTGCATATTTACCATAAAGAACTTCGTCGCCAACTTTAACAGTTAACGGCTCATCTTTCTTACCGTTCCCCACAGCTACAATTTTGCCTTTTTGAGGTTTTTCTTTTGCCGTATCAGGAATAATAATTCCTCCGGCTGTTTTCTCTTCTGCTGCTGCAGCTTCAACGAGTACACGATCCTGTAAAGGACGAATGCTTACATCTGACATAATGATTGTTTTTTAAAAAGTTAATGTTGATGCGCCCATTCGTCTAAATGCATGCCACACAAAATTAAGAGACTTTCTTCTGCAATAATTTCCGATAAGCCCTGTTGAAAATAAAAACGTGTCAGCCTGTTATGACAGACTGACACGCATAGTCGGTATTTGAAAAATATTATTTTGCTGGGGTTCCTGCGGGGGCAGGTGTCGCAGCAGGTTTTGATGGCGCAGCCGCTGGTGCGTCTTGTGCCTTTTGTTCGCTAATAGATTGTTTAGCTTCTGGGGCAGACGACGTATTTGTTACCGTATATGCCATACAAAGTATTACTAATGTAGCAACTAATGTCCATGTTGATTTTTCTAAAAAATCAGAGGTCTTTCTAACTCCCATAACCTGATTACTTGAAGCAAATGTTGAAGAAAGGCCTCCTCCTTTTGAATTTTGTACCAACACTACTAAAATTAAAAGAAGCGCTGTGATTATAATCAAAACAGTTAAAATTGCGATCATATTAGTTCTGTATTTTCAAGTTTTTTTATAAGGGCGGCAAAGTAAGCGCTTTTTTCTGGATTTAACAAACCTAATTTTTTGTATACTTTTATCGCTCTTTGCATATTCCCTTGAGTGGCATAAATTTTTGCAAGCGTCTCAGAAACAATTTCATCATTCTCTTCTATACTTTTTTTAGCCATTACTTGAGGGGAAAAGAATGTTGCTTTTGTAGGTTTGCTAATCCTTGGCTCTGTTTGAATAAACTTTTCTATTAACTCATTACTATTCTTCTGTTGTTCATTTATTTCAAGAGCAACCTTTGGAACTTCTAAATTAGTTCTTGCTTTTTGCAATTGAAGCCATTCTGAAAAAGTATGAAACCTGTTTTCTTCGTTCAATATTTTATCATCGTGGACTTGTTTCTCACCCTCCTTTAAAGGAGAATTTTCAAACCTTTTAATTTCTATTTGGGGATTTTCTTCTTTGTTTAAAAGGTCTACATTATTTAAAACATCATTAACTAAGGTTTTTTCAAGAGCAATTTCCTTCTTTTCAATAGCAAATTCATTTTTTATTGGTTTTAAAGGGTTGTTCAGCAATTGCCATAAAGCTCTTCTATCATGTGCCTGAATAGATGTCTTTTTTAATTGATTAATAAATTTATAATCTTCTTTTGACTTTAAAGAAAAAGCAAGTAATACTTGGGCTGTTTGAAAATACGGATAAATCGTTGTAACTTCTTTTAACTCATTTTCATAAGTAAATGCGTAATCCTGAGGAAACTCGATACAATTATATACAACCGATTTATTCATTACCAGTTAATAAATGCTTTGTTAAATATATCTTGGGCTAATTGCTGATTGATCTGTTTTATTAGGTCTGCTTCTATTGAACCTAAATTTTCACTGCTTGGAAAGTCTGCAAATCTTGAAAATGTGCTTTCGAAATCCTTTGTAGAATCTTTAACATTGGTGAATTTTACCGAAACGGAAATTGTAAGTCTATTGGAAGATGCTGTTTGATTGGCAATAGCAACAGGATTAATTCTGTAATCTGTAATTGATCCTTCAAATTGTAAATCTCCGTTTTTTTGAGTCAGAACTAATGGAGTTTGTGTCTGAAAAAAATTTCTGAGGTCTTCGGTAAAAGCCTGGCTGAGCGTTGGCTGAACCAATGAGGAATTATTTGGAAAAAAAGCAACAGAAATGGTTTTAGATTCTCCAAAGTTTCCTCCTGTCAACGAAACTTTGCAGCCTAATAGTAATGAAATAGATAAATAAATCAGCCCTTTTCTGATCATAGTGGAATACTATATTCTTTTATTTTTCTATACAGAGTCCTTTCCGAAATGCCCAATTCCTTTGCTGCGTTTTTTCTTCTTCCTCTGTATTTCTCTAATGCTTTCAAAATTAACTCTTTTTCATTCCCCATTAAAGATAAGTTTTCCTCTTCTATCTCTTCATGTTCACTTACAGATGTATTAGAATTTATTGAACTGATAAATGGTACTAATGGCGTCTGAACGTTAGTGCGAGACGAAACTGGATTTTGTGATGGGATAACATTCGTGTTTTGAACGTCATTATAAAGTCTGTTAATAACCTGAGCGTGATCTTCTTGCAAATGCCCATCAAGATTATTGTTTCTTAAAATGTCTACCATTAGGCTTTTCATTTCTGTAACTTCTTTCTTCATATCAAACAATACTTTGTAAAGCAATTCTCTTTCAGAAAAATCAGCCCCACTATCTTGCTTAATTATTGCTGGCAGTAAACTTCCCGCGTGTCCGGGTAAATATCTTGAAAGTAATTCTGCACTAATATTTCTCTCATTTTCGATAATTGAAATCTGCTCTGTTACATTTTTTAATTGTCTAACATTTCCTGGCCATCTATAATTTATTAATAATTGCTGCGCCGATTCATCTAGCCTAATCGGTGGCATTTTATATTTTTCTGCAAAATCAGAAGCAAATTTTCTAAACAAAAGAACAATATCGTTTCCTCTTTCCCTTAAAGCTGGAATTATGATAGGAACTGTATTTAATCGATAAAATAGATCTTCTCTAAATTTTCCTTTTTCTATGGCTTCTGGGATATTGACGTTAGTTGCCGCAACAATTCTAACATCTGTTTTAATGACTTTTGAAGCCCCCACTTTAATAAACTCCCCAGTCTCAAGAACTCTTAGAAGTCGCACTTGCGTTTGCAAGGGTAATTCTGCAACCTCATCTAAAAAAATTGTTCCTCCGTTTGCAACCTCAAAATACCCTTTTCGAGAATCATTTGCGCCTGTAAATGACCCTTTTTCGTGACCGAACAATTCCGAATCAATCGTCCCTTCTGGTATTGCACCGCAGTTAACAGCAATAAAAGTTCCGTGCTTTCTTGTAGAATAATTATGAATTACTTTTGAAAACACCTCTTTACCCGTTCCACTTTCTCCAGTTATTAATACAGTTAAGTCCGTTGCTGCAACTCGCCATGCTGTATCAATTGCTCTTTCGAGGGTTGGTGTGCTTCCAATTATTCCGAATCTGTTTTTAATTTCTTGTAAATTCATTTCTGTAAAATAATATTAATCTTTTGAAACACCCAATAATGTTGCACTTGTGCACCCTTCAATTACCACATCAACGAAATCACCCTCTTTATATAATTTTCTTGGAAAAACAACAACCTTGTTTTGATCTGTTCTTCCCGACAAATGTTCTGCAGATTTCTTAGACACACCTTCAACTAAAACTTTAAATGTTTTTCCAATATCTTCTTTATTGCTTTTAAGTGATACTGAACTTTGTTGAGTAATTATTTCACTCAGTCTTCTGCCTTTAATCTCTGGCAAAACATCATCTTTATACTTACGCTCTGCAAGTGTTTTAGGGCGCTCAGAATAGCTGTACATATAAGCAAAATTAAATTTGCTTTCTTTAATTAAGCTAAGGGTTTCTTGGTGGTCTTCTTCTGTTTCGCCACAAAAACCAGTTATAATATCAGTTGAAATACCACAATCAGGAATAATCTCTCTAATTTTATTGATTCTTTCAAGGTACCATTCTCTGGTATAGCCCCTGTTCATCATCTCTAATACCTTGCTACTCCCAGACTGAACAGGTAAGTGAATGTAATTACAAATATTGTCGTATTTCTTTATTATTTCTATAACTGAATCGTTTAAATCTTTAGGATGAGAAGTTGAAAATCTTATTCTAATCGATGGTGCAGCGATAGCCACCATTTCCAATAGCTGAGAAAATGTAACAGCTTCTTTTATTTCTTCTTCTGTGTACCTTTCCTTTTTCAATCCTCCACCGGACCATAAATAGGAATCTACATTTTGCCCTAAAAGCGTTACCTCTTTATATCCATTATTAACAAGGTCTATGGTTTCTCTTATAATACTTTGAGGCTCTCTACTTCTTTCTCTTCCTCTAGTAAAAGGCACTACGCAAAAAGAACACATGTTATCGCAACCTCTAGTAATGGAAACAAAAGCCGAAACTCCATTCTTACCTAATCTTACTGGAGAAATATCTGCATACGTTTCTTCTTTTGATAACAATACATTGATTGATCTTTGACCTTCTTCCGCAACTTTCAACAATTTAGGTAAATCTCTATAAGCATCTGGACCAACAACTAAATCAATTAATTTATCGTCTTCGAGCAACTTTGATTTTAGCCGCTCCGCCATGCACCCAAGCACGCCTATTATGATATCTGGATTCTTTTTCTTTGCTTTGTTATAATCATACAGTCGCTTTTTTACTCTTTGCTCCGCATTATCTCTTATTGCGCAAGTGTTAACAAAGATAACATCTGCCTCTTCAAAATTTGATGTAGTACTAAAACCCTCGTCTTTTAAGATAGATGCAACAATTTCGCTATCAGAAAAATTCATTGCACAACCATAACTTTCAAGAAACAACTTCTTTCCTTTGTGATTTTGATTGCCTTCTAAAAGCAAAGCCTCTCCTTGCCTTGATTCGTCGTGATATAAAGTTGTATTCATTTATTAAAAATTGGTGCAAGTTACAATTTTCTGCCAATGTGACAATTTGACACCTCTGTTTGGTCGTGGATATTTACATTAAAATAAATTTTACATTGATATTATAACTTTGTGTTTCTTTGCCGCATAAAATTTAAAATCTTTTCATGGTAAAAAACTTAATAATCGTAGAGTCTCCAGCAAAGGCCAAAACCATTGAAGGGTTTCTTGGCAAGGATTTTCTTGTTAAGTCATGCTATGGTCACATTAGAGATTTAAGCAAATCTGATATTAGTATTGATTTGTTGAACAACTATACACCTAAATACGAGGTCTCGGCTGACAAAAAACAGATTATTAGCGAATTAACTAAACTCGCTAAAGAGGCTGAAATTGTGTGGTTGGCATCAGATGAGGACCGTGAAGGGGAAGCTATTTCTTGGCACTTGTTTGAAACCTTGAAATTGAAAGAAAGCAATACAAGAAGGATTGTTTTCCATGAAATAACTAAACCGGCTATTTTAAAGGCTATTGATTCTCCTCGCAAAATAGATCAGCATTTAGTAGATGCCCAACAAGCAAGAAGAATTCTTGACCGCATCGTAGGCTATGAACTTTCTCCTGTTTTGTGGAAAAAAATCAAACCATCATTATCTGCAGGAAGGGTACAATCTGTTTCTGTTAGATTGTTAGTTGAGAGAGAAAGAGAGATAATAAATTTTAATACGGAATCGTCTTTTAAGATAGTAGCAAATTTTGATTTTGTTCAAAACGGTAAGGCCTATAAATTAAAAGCTCAACTTCCAAAAAAGTTTGAAACTAAAAATAAAGCCGAAGAGTTTCTAGACAGTTGTAAACAAGCTGAGTTTAATATCGGCTCTGTCGAAAAAAAACCAGGAAAAAGAACCCCTTCTGCTCCTTTTACAACCTCAACTTTACAACAAGAGGCTTCAAGAAAGTTAGGTTTTTCAGTTAGCCAAACTATGGTGTTAGCCCAGAAATTGTATGAGGCTGGAAAAATTACTTATATGAGAACCGATTCTGTTAATCTTTCTCAAACCGCTCTAGATTCCGCCAAACATCAGATTGACTCCCAATTTGGCAATAAATATCATAAATCTAGACAATTTACTACAAAAAGCAAAGGCGCTCAAGAAGCTCACGAAGCAATTCGACCTACATATTTTGACCAACAAACAGCAGGAGGAGATAACCAAGAAAAGAAACTTTATGAACTTATTTGGAAAAGAACCCTTGCCTCACAAATGGCTGATGCTGAATTGGAGAAAACTGTTGTTAAAATTAACATCTCAACAAATTCTGAAATTTTAGAGGCTCAAGGGGAAGTTATTGTTTTTGATGGTTTCTTAAAGGTATATATTGAATCAACCGATGATGTTGTAGAGGAAGATGACACTTCTGGGTTATTACCTCCAGTTGTGCCTGGTATGTTACTGACATTAAAAGAAATGACCGCAACGCAAAGGTATACAGCCAGTCCTCCAAGATATACTGAAGCTTCATTAGTCAAAAAATTGGAGGAATTGGGTATTGGCAGACCTTCCACTTATGCTCCAACAATTTCTACTATTCAAAAACGAACTTATGTTGTAAAGGAAGACAGAGATGGTGTTGTAAGAAATTATGACTTATTAACTTTGACAAACTCTGTTGTTACGGCTGAAATTAAAACGGAAAATACAGGCGCTGAAAAAAACAAGCTCTTTCCTACTGATATTGGAATTGTTGTTAACGACTTTCTGATGGAACACTTTGGAAATATAATGGATTTTCATTTTACAGCTAAAGTTGAAAAGGAATTTGATGAAATTGCTGAAGGTCTTCAAAACTGGACCCAAATGATTGATTCTTTTTATCATCCTTTTCATAAAGATGTTGAGAGAACTTTAGCTGAATCAGAAAGGGCAAATGGAGTTCGTCTTTTGGGAATTGATCCTAAAACAGGTAAAAATGTATACACGCGTATTGGTAGATATGGTGCTTTGGCCCAAATCGGAGAAAATGATGATGAAGAAAAAAAGTTTGCCAACTTACGCCAAGGCCAGAGGCTAGAGTCTTTGACTTTTGAAGAGGCTATTGAATTGTTTAAATTACCAAGAACACTCGCAGAATTTGAAGGAAAGGTCATGGTTGTTGGCACAGGTAGGTTTGGTCCTTATATTCGCCATAACAATTCTTTCTATTCGCTCGCTAAAACAGATGATCCTCTTTCTGTTAATGAAGAAAGGGCCATAGAAATCATTTCTAATAAAAGAAAGGCTGATGCCGAAAAGGTTATTTCAAAGTTTGATAGCGATCCGGAAATACAAGTTTTAAATGGACGTTTTGGTCCTTACATAACCAAAGGAAAAGAGAATTTTAAAATTCCTAAAGATTTGGATGCAAAATTACTAACGTTAGCGCAATGTGAAGCTATAATTGCAGACGAGGCTAATAAACCTAAATCGGTAAAAAAGAAGAAAAAATAATTCCTTTGAACCTCATCTCTCTTTTTAATCAAGAAATGGTGGCTGAACTTAAAAGTCAGCATTGGTTCAATAATACTATAGGTAATAGTATTGAACAGTATACTACAGATTTATTGATACTTGAAGTTTCGCCTAAAGTAGTGCTCCTTTCAGTAGGAGACAATCCTGACGAAGCGTTCATTAAAAACGTTAGAACTAAACTCTATCAATTATTCCTTCCCAATACCTCATTTCGAATAGCTGACATTGGTCACTTCTCTGGAAATATAGATTTATTGCCGGATGCTATTGCTCGGATTAGAAATTATGGTTCTATTCCTTTTATTATTTCTCAAGATCAAAGCATAACATTTTCAATTTATTTAGCATATTGTAAACTGGAACAAACTGTTAATATTCTATCTATTGATGATAAGGCGGATTTAGAAGAAGAGGGCAGTATAATTGGCGATAATAATTGGCTTTCTCATATTCTGGGGTATACTCCAAACTATCTGTTTAATTATTCATTGCTTGGAAACCAAAGCTACTTGAGCAACCCAGATATGGTTAATCTACTTCACAGTTTAAACTTCGATATTCATAGGCTTGGAAATTTAAGAAAATCACTTCAAAATTCAGAACCAATATTCAGGAATGCAGATTTAGTAAGCTTTGATCTTTCTTCAATAAGAAGTTCTGATTGCCCTGATAGCTTAAGAAAAGGTCCAAACGGTTTATATGCAGAAGAGGCTTGTCAACTAATGAGATATGCCGGTTTGAGCAATAAAGTGTCGTCCTCTGGGGTATTTGGTTGGGATTTTTTTCAAAATGATATAAAAAACAACACTTCTGCATTGACTGCTCAATTAATTTGGCACTTCTTAGATGGTGTTTTTAATAGAATTGATGATGGCTTAATTGGAAATGAAGAAGATTATGTAATCTATAAAATAGGTAGCGATGACCTTTCCATGGATTTGGTTTTTTATAAAAATTTAAAAAATGGAAGATGGTGGATGAATGTTCCTATTAATGAACATAAAAAAGGTAAATTTGATAGGCACCATATCATTCCTTGTTCAATAGATGACTATAAACAAGCCATGAATGGCGAAATTCCTGATACTTGGTGGCAAACTTTCCAAAAGCTTTTGTAAATATTACGCTCTGTATATCAGCGAATTAGCTCATTAGTGGCAATATTTATTAACCTTTTATTCACAATTTAACTTGCAGGAGTTATTTTTATTTACGTATTTTAGCCTCTTGAAATACTGTATTTAAGAAAAAACAAGATTTTTGATGAAATTAAGGCTTACTATTATTTCCCTTTGGGTAATCTCCCTAACTGCTAATGCGCAGCAAGATCCACAATTCAGTCAAAACATGTTTAATAGATTAGCTGTTAATCCTGGTTATGCAGGAACTTCAGATGCCATTTGCGGCACAGCACTATACAGAAATCAATGGCTTGGATTTGAAGGTGCGCCAGCAACTTTTGTTTTGGGAGTTGATATGCCCGTTAATGCTTTAAAGGGAGGTGTTGGCTTAACATTAATGTCAGACAGGATTGGCGTAGAAAGTAATGTTTACGCTAAATTAGCATATTCTTATCATTTAAAACTTAAAACAGGAATACTCGGTCTTGGATTAGATTTTGGGATGATGAATAAAGTATTAGGAGCCGGACTTAAACCTCTTCAATCTGGTGACCCTTCTATTCCAATTACATCAACTTCTGCCACAGTATTTGATGCTGGACTTGGTGTTTATTATACAAGTAAAAATTTATACGCAGGCTTATCATCTACTCATTTACCTCAAAGTACTTTTGACTTAAATACATCTACATTCCAATCCCGCAGACATTATTACTTAATGGCTGGGTATAGATATACCTTAAACAACCCTGATATTGTATTTGCTCCTTCTATTTTTATTAAAAATGCAGTAACAACACAATTTGACATAAACTGCAACGTTCACTATAAAAACAAAATATGGGGGGGGCTAACTTACCGCTTACAAGATGCTGTAATTATTATGGCAGGAGCAAATGTTTGGAAAGATTTAAGACTCGGTTTAGCTTACGATGTAAACACTTCAAAACTAAACCCATATAATAATGGTACTTTCGAAATAATGTTAAATTATTGTTTCAAGATAAAAACAGAAAAACCGCCTAAGTCTCACTCTACTGTAAGATTTTTATAAAAATTGGCTGAAACTCATTTTACAAATCAATCGTTTACTAAGGCAAACCATAAATTTATAATTTGCCATTTAATGTACATGTTATTTTTCACCAACTCTCACAAGTTATGATAAAATCCCTGAAAACAAGTGCTACCAAAACACTTGCATTTCTAAGCTTTACGATAAGTGTCGCATTAACAAGCTGCGGAAATGATGGCAATGGTTATCTTACCGGTGTTCAAGATCGGGAAAATTGGTTCCAAGACGATCCTTATGGAATGGTTTATATTCCAATGGGAAGTTTTAATATGGGGCCCAGCGATCAAGATGTAGCTTTTGGCGTTACTTCTCAATCGAAAACCGTTTCTCTTCCTGCATACTATATGGATCAAACAGAGATAACGAACAACGAATACAGACAATTCGTTAATTGGGTAAGAGATTCAATCGCTCGTCGTTTAATGGGCGAAGTAAATGAAGAAGAATGGTTAGTTACCGTAGATGAAAATGAACAAGATTATCCTGTCCCTCAACTTAATTGGGAAACGAACCTTAAATACGACATGAGCGATGAGGAGATGAGAGAGGCTTTAGAACCAATGTATTTACCAGAAAATGAAAGGTTTTACGGCAGAAAAGAATTTGATACACGTAAGTTTTTATACGAATATTGGTGGATAGATTACCAAGCTGCTGCTAAAAGAGGAAATAGGGATAAGGGTTTAAAAGACCGTTCAGTATTCATTAAAAGAGAAACTGTGCCTATTTATCCAGATACCTTGGCCTGGATTCACGATTTTTCTTATTCATATAATGAGCCTCTAACCAACATGTATTTTTGGCATCCTGGTTATGATGATTATCCGGTTGTTGGCGTAAGTTGGAAACAAGCCCGTTCATTTTGTGTTTGGAGAACTAACCTTAGAAACGGATACTTGTTTTCAAATGGTAGTTCTTATGAACAGAATTATAGACTGCCTACAGAATCTGAGTGGGAATATGCAGCTCGTGGAGACTTAGATTTAAGTCCATATCCATGGGGAGGTCCTTACATTAGAAATTCAGTAGGTTGTTTCCTAGCTAATTTTAAACCACTTAGAGGAAATTATATTGACGATGGTGGGTTAACAACTTTAAGAGCTGACTCATACAATCCTAATGCATACGGTCTATATTGCATGGCTGGAAACGTTGCAGAATGGACAAGTAATGCATATGACGAGTCTGCATATAACTTTACTCATGACAACAGTGCCGATTATACTTACGAAGCAAAACCTGAAGACCCAACAGCATTGAAAAGAAAAGTAATTAGAGGAGGATCTTGGAAAGATATTTCTTATTTCCTTCAAAATGGAACAAGAACATATGAATATCAAGATACATCAAAATGTTACATTGGATTCCGCTGCGTAATTAGCTATATCGGAAGAGATAAAAATGATGTCGCAGAATAAAAATAAAAATCAAACGTTAAACAAATAATAAATCAATCCCTTAAATTCACACACAAACTAATTAAAACAAAAAATGGCTAACTTTCTTGCAACGAAAAAAGGAAAACGTGTTATGGGCATGGTGTACGGTATCGGTGCCGCTATCGTAATCGTAGGAGCTCTATTTAAAATTCTTCACTGGCCAGGAGCTAATGAAATGCTTATGGTTGGTCTCTTAACAGAAGCGGCCATTTTCTTTATATCAGCTTTTGAAAAACCTCACGAAGAACCAGATTGGACACTTGTATACCCTGAATTAGCTGGTATGCACGAAGACGGCAGCCATGGTGCAATTGACAAAAACAGAAAAGCCCAAGGTGCAAAAAGCGACGCAGTTTCTCAGCATTTAGATAAAATGTTAGAAGATGCTAAGGTGGGGCCAGAATTAATTGAGAGCTTAGGAAATAGTCTAAAAGCATTAGGAGACAATACTTCTAAGCTTGCAGACATCACTGATGCTTCTGTAGCTACTAATGATTACATTAGTAATATTAAGAAAGCCTCTTCTTCTGTTGAAGGTTTATCAGATTCTTATATTAAAGCATCTGAGTCTTTAACTGGTTTATCGATGACTAACCAAGATGGAGCAACTTATGGAGAACAGTTGCAAAAAGTATCTAAAAACTTATCTGATTTAAACTCTGTTTATGAATTACAATTGCGTGGTGCAGAGCAACATACTCAAGCTACTAACAAATTCTATGATGGTATTGAGCAATTGATGAGCAATTTACAAGACTCAGTTTCTGATACAAAAAAATACAAAGAAGAAATGTCCCAGTTAACCAGCAACTTAACTTCTTTGAATACTATTTATGGTAACATGTTAGGTGCAATGTCAACTAACCGATAAATAAGATTATTTTTTAACCATAATAAAACGTATAAAAAATGAGTGGCGGTAAAGAAACCCCAAGGCAGAAAATGATCGGAATGATGTACCTTGTACTCACCGCATTATTAGCCTTAAATGTATCGAAAGAAATATTAGATGCCTTTGTTGTTGTTAACAATGGATTGGTGCAAACCGATAAAAATTTCACCAATAACAACAACATACTTTATAAATCTATAAAAGACCAGTTGGCAATTCAACCTGACAGAGCAAAAGAAGCTGCTGCAGGAGCTGAAAAACTTAAAAAATTGGCAATAGATATGCACAATCACATTGCTGGAATTAAAACAGAATTGATTGTAGCTGAAGATCAAATTGCTAAAGAGGCCGCGACGAAAATTCTCGACAGTTTAGGATCTGTTCAAAACAAAGACAAGTATGATAACTCTACACGAATTATGTGTGGAGAATCTCCCGATGGCTCAACTGGAAAAGCAAGAGAATTAAAAAATAAATTAATAGAATTTAAAAAAGCTCTCATTAATATATTGCCAGAGGCTGTTAGAAAGAATACAAACCTAGGTTTAGCAACAGAAGATCCTCCAAAAAAAGGAACAGAAGTTGAAACTTGGGAAACACAAAAATTCTACCATTTACCTGTTGCTGCTCAAATAGTTGTGTTAACTCAATTACAAACTGAAATTAAAAATGCTGAGGGCACTGTGCTTAACGAGTTGTTTAAGTCAATCGGCGCTACTACTATTAAAGTAGATGCTCTAGAAGCACAATTGGTTCCGTCTGCGAACGTTGTAACTATAGGTGATGAATTTACTGCTAAAATATTTGTTGCGGCTTTGAATAAATCCGATGTCCCTGATGTAAGTGTGAATGGAAGACAAATTACAGAAACAGATGAAAGTGGTTTTATTGTATACAAATCTCGTCCAGCTTCTGAAGGTCCTCAAAAAATTAAAGCTACAGTAAAGTACAAAGATGCAAAAGGTCTAGACGCTGTTTCAGAAAAAGAATTTGAATTTGTAGCTATTAAGCCTGTTGCTGTAGTATCTCCAAGTAAAATGAATGTATTTTACATAGGTGTGGATAACCCTGTATCTGTTTCAGTGCCAGGTTCCGACCCTAATAAAGTAGAAGCAAGTTTGGTTGGAGCGCAAGGGACACTAACCAAAGTAAAACCAGGTGAATACATTGCTAAAGTAACAGGAGGAACAAAATGTACTATTCCTGTAACAGCTAAAAAACCTGATGGAAAAGGATCTACCAATATGGGTGCCCCAGAATTTCGTATTAAACGTATTCCAGATCCTACACCAATGATTCTTGGTAAGAAAAGTAATGAAAGTATTTCATTGTCAGAATTAAAAGCAGCAGGTTTTATATCTTGTGTTTTGGAAAATTTTGATTTTCAAGCTGGTTTTAGTGTTTTAAGTTTTGAGTTTGGTGCTAATGTTGGCGGTGCATATAGAAGCGCCAATAATACTGGAGGTAAATTCGGTTCTGATATGGCTACAATAATGAATAGTTTAAAACCAGGAAGCAAGGTTTTCTTCTCAGATATTAAAGCTAAAGGTCCTGATGGTTCTGTAAGAAATCTTTCTGCTCAATTTAAAATTAAATAAACTTTAACTAAAATTTAGTTCAATGAGTTTTTTAAAAGCGATAATTATTCCTGCAGTATTCATGACATCTGTTATGAGCGCTCAGTCAGTTCTAGACAATGTTTATGTAAGAGAAACACTGCCAGCTAGAAAACCTATACCATATGCCCCTCTTAGAGAAGCAGATGTGTTATGGAAGAAGCGAGTTTGGAGAATTATCGATTTAAGAGAGAAAATTAACTTACCTCTTTTCTATCCAATTCAAGGGGAAATAAATGGTTTAAAAAGCTTATCTAATCTGCTTTACAAAGCAACTACAGAAGAGGTTTCTTTAAGAGTTTATTCTGATTATCCAGATGATTTTACCGTTGAAATGACTCCTGGAGACGTAATTAAAAGAGTGTCGAAAGAGGATTCAATTCCTATGAAAAGTCAAGTAGACCCGAGTTTAGATAGTTTAAATGCAGATGGAACCTTATTCTATAAAAAAATTAAGGAAGAATTTACACCAAGTCGCGTAAAAAAATTTTTATTAAAAGAAGAGTGGTTTTTTGATAAGCAACGCTCTGTTTTAGATGTGCGTATTCTAGGAATTTGTCCTCTTTACGAAATGGAAGATAAAGAAAAAGGAGACAGGTATTTGTTTTGGGTTTATTTTCCGGAAGCAAGAAAGGTGCTAGCTAATCATGATGTTTTTAACAGATCTAACCCTTCAGAAAGAAGATCATTTGATGATATTTTTTGGAAAAGACAATTCAGCAGTTACATTGTAAAAGAAGAGAATGTTTACGATAGAACAATTGCCGAATATAAAAAGGGAATGGATGCTCTTTTAGAGGCTCAAAAAATTAAGGATGAAATAATTATTTTTGAACACGATTTGTGGGAATTCTGATCTTCCCTCTTAATAAATACCAATTTTAACCACGCTTACACAAAGAAAGCGCCTCGATCAGAAGGCGCCTTCTTTGTTTATACGTATTCTTCTCCCATTTTTACCTTTACATCATTTACCATTTGCCGAATCTCTTGTTCATCTTGTTTTTTACAAATCAATAAAATGCCATCCGATTCCGCAACAATAAAGTCATCTAACCCTTGAACTACAACAAGTTTGTTTTTGGGTACATTAATGATACAATTGCTAGTATTATATTTAAAAACATGCTTCCCAACAACTACATTTCCAATATCATCTTTCTTTGAATTCTCATATAATGAGCCCCATGTACCTAGGTCAGACCATCCAAACTCAGAAGGAATTACATATACATTCTGTGCTTTCTCCATAATACCGTAATCAATGGATATATTAGTGCAGCGTCCATAAGCCATCTCAATAAATCCTTTTTCTGTATCAGTATAGTATTCGTTTTTTCCTTCGTCAAATACTTGCTTCATTTCAGGTAAATATGTACTATATGCTTGATTTAACGTCGGTATAGAAGCCATAAAAATTCCTGAATTCCATAAAAATTCTCCACTTGAAACAAAAGACTTGGCTAGTTCAATGTTTGGCTTCTCAGTAAAGGTTTTTACTTTTTTAACAGGATTATACTCAGGTTGACCACTTTCATGATTGTATTGAATGTATCCATAGCCAGTATCTGGTCTGCTTGGTTTTATTCCTAAGGTTAAAAGAGCTTTATTCAATGAAATAAATTTTATTCCCTCATTAATTCTTTCAATAAAAATATCTTCTTTTAATATTAAATGATCACTTGGTGCAACAATGATATTTGCTTCTTTATCGACTTTCTCAATCTTAGCAATTGCGTAAGCAACGCAAGGAGCTGTATTTCTTCTAAATGGCTCTAAGAGTACATTTTGGGGATTTATTCCTTGAATTTGACTCAATACTGTTTCAAGATACGATTTGTGAGTTACAATAAAAACATTCTCCAGCGGAAGAATTCTTTCAAACCTTTCAACTGTTTGTTGCAACAAGGTTTTTCCTGTTCCTAATATATCTAAGAATTGCTTAGGTTTTTGCTGTCTGCTCATTGGCCAAAAACGACTGCCAACGCCTCCTGCCATTATTACACAAAAGGTATGATTCTTTTCCGACATAATACTATTTCAATCTGCTTAAGCTCTTTCTGAGAGCATTAATAACTAATTCAACGTCACTAACTTTACACGTTCCAACAGAAAGTCTATACCAAGTTGACTCTCTGCTAGCACCGAAAGCATAAAAAGGTACAATTGCAACTCCCGCGGAATCTAAAAGATATGCAGTTGCCATTTCTGTTGAACTTATTAAAACCCCTTCTGAAGTTGTAAGTCCTAAAAGATCAATTTTAACAGTAAGATAAAGAGCTGCCTGAGGTTCAATTGCGTCAACAGAGAACCCTTCTTCCTTTAGTTGGGTAAATCCATTATAGAATTTAAAAAGACGCTCTGAAAGGGCTTCTCTTAGGCCTTCAATAAAAGAAAAGGCATTAGATTGATTTGAAAGGTAAACTCCTGTAGCGACCTGTTCCGCTTTTGGTGCCCAAGCCCCAACATGCCCTAAAATACTTTTCATCTTATCAATAATATCTGAAGGTCCGAATGCCCAGCCCACTCTAACACCCGTTGCTGCAAAAGCTTTAGAAAGGCCATCAATAAAAATCGTATACGGTCTTAATTCCGGAACAAGGGTTACCGGATCATAATGGACTGTATTTCCATATGTTAATGACCAATAAATTTGATCGTACATTAAATACAAAGGCTTAGCTCCTTTTGGTCTTCTTAAATTTTCTTCTAAAACAAGATTGCATATTTCTAGAAGCCCTTCTTTGGTAAATGTAGTTCCTGTAGGGTTTAGAGGAGAACACAAAGAAAGCAAAGTTGCTGTTTTCAAATGATCTTTAATATCTTCTGCAACAGGCATAAAATTATTTTCTGGAAATGCTTCAATCATTATTTTTTCAGCATGAGATAAATGCGTATAATGATTATTATTCCATGAAGGAACAGGGAAGACTACTTTTTCTCCTTTGTCCAAAATTGTCTGATATACAGCATATATAAGAGGTCTCGCGCCTCCTGCAATTAAAAAATCATCTGGACTATACTTTAAACCTTGATATCTTTCTATAAAAAGAGCAACACTTTCTCTGAGCTTTTTTAATCCGTTTGCTGCAGGGTAATTAGTTTCATTATTTAGATAAGCTTTTACAATCTCATCTCTTAATTCTGAAGGAATAGGAAATATTTGGGGATCAAAATCTCCAATAGTGAAGTTAAAAATTTTTTCTCCTTTACTAATTTTTTCATTAATCTCTCCTGCAAGCTTAATTATTTCGGAACCTTGAAGAGTTTCGGCCATCTTAGATAATGGAAGAGTCTGATTCTGTGCTTGTGCTGCTGTATTCATATGACCAGAAATATTACAGCAATGTAGGAATTAATTTTATTTTACATTACAGGCTCTACCTCTGCAAGTCGATTAACTAAATATTTTTTCTTTGAACTTACTTCTATGCAAGTAAAGTATTTTCTTTTTTCGGGTCCTTTGATAAATTCTTTTCCTGTTTTAAGCTTAAAATGACTATTAATAGGAAGTTCTTCTAAAAATAACTTTGGTTCATTGTCGTATTTTCTCAATGTCCTCATTAAATGATGGTCAACACAACTGCTTGCGGAAGGATTATTAAGGTATTTTAAAACCGAATTTAAAATATCATCCGGAAAAATTGAGCTTGATAAAAAAGGGATCATCATTCTTTGAAATGTCGCCTTCCATTCCAAACCATGCGGTTTTACTTGAGAACCATAATTATTCCACGTGTCAAGATGAGCAAACTCATGCACTAAGGTAATTAGAAAAGCGTACCTGTTCAAGTCATGATTTATAGTAATAAAATGCCCCCTTTCTGCAGGTGCGGGTCTAAAATCTCCAAGTTTTGTGCTTCTTGTTTTTGTAATTTTCAAGTGAACACCTTTCTTAAATACAAGATTAACTATTTCATCTACAGAATTTTCTGGAATATATTTTAATAAAATTAAATGATATTTGTCTCTCAAGTTCACACAGCAAATATGTGCATTTGTAACCAACTATTTTTTGTAACATTGAATTTCGTTTTTAACTATGCGCTATTACACTAACTCTGGAATTTTTGTAATTACAATTCTATTTTTCTTTTTGCCTTTTTTAGAGATAAAATGTAAAAACGAACCTTTTGCTGTTATGAGCGGATTTGACCTTGCTCTAAAGAATGGTATGGCTTTTTCGAACGAGGAAACCACAGATTATATGAAAGATAACGAAGAATTTAAATCGCTTCAGAAGACTCAAAACAGACACGATCCTTTCAGTATTGTTTCAATTCTCTCTCTATTTATAGCAGCATTAATCCAAATTTTCTTAAAGAAAAATCGGGAAATATTAGCCATTATTTTTTCGGGTGTTGTGGTAGTAACGTTAATAATTATGCAATTCGCTTTTAAAATTGGTTGGAATAAACAAATGGACGATATGGGCCCCATGAAAAGCATGTTTCCGCTTACTTTAGGATTCGGCTCTGGCTATTGGTTAAGTTTGATAACATGTATATTATTGCTTGTTTTAAATGTTTTTTTTATTATTTATGATAATAAATCTTCCAGACAAATTGAAAGAATAGATATTCAGCCTTTACCTGATTTCAATGAACAGGTTTAATTTATTTTTCCATAAAAAGCAAACGTTTCTTGGTAATATTCTTGTTTTTGATCACTAACCATTACTCCTTTTTTGGTTGATGCGTGTATAAAATAAGAGTCAAAAATATGCATTCCTACATGGTCGATTTGTTTTTTATTTATCCTAAAAAACAACAAATCTCCTTGTTCAAGGTCTTGTGACTTAATTTTACTCGCTTTCATTGAGATCTGTACAGCATTATGCGCTAATATTTTATTAAATACCTTTTTGTAAATTGATTGAACAAATCCTGAACAATCTGTTCCTTTCTTGCTATTCCCCCCATAACTGTAAGGAACACCAAGCCAATCAGTAATCGCGTTAATAAAATTTTTATTATAATTAATGGGTAATGGACATCCCAATTTATCAGAAAAAACAACTTCACTCGGTTTAAGTGTATTGTTCGCAGGTTTTTTTAAGGCACAACTATTTAAAATTATACTTATTATTAAAACAGTAAGAATTCTAAAATACATATGGATTTTCTTGCAACAAAGATTCAAAATCAGTCGATTCAAATAAAGGAAATGCTTTTACTCCGTCATATTTTTCTTCAATCCCTTCTTTATAAGTTATTGTTAGAAAATCTGTTCCGTCTTCATTAAAACTTCTCCAATCCCCATTCCTCTTTCCTGAAACGTACCTTCCCTCCCACTTCATCTGCCCATTTGGAAAATATGCCTTATGTTTTCCTTCTGGAAGACCTTCAATAAAGTTGCCTGTAAAAGAAATTTTACCATCCGCATAAAAATGGTTCCAGGTGCTATCTAGTTTTCCTGATTTAAAGTTTCCAATCAAGCTCATGTCCCCATCTTTAAACATCCACTTCCCTTCTCTTTCTCCATCTATATATTCTCCAAAGACAATGGTATCACCTTTTTCATTTAACTCAAATAAAAAACCATCTTCTTTACCTCTTAAAAACATTTCTTCTCTTAGTAAGTTTCCGGTTTCGAAGTACCATCTCCAAGTACCGTTTGGTTTACCTTTAATATAGTTTCCTTTTTGTTCCACCTTAGCGTTTACAAAGTAATAATTCCACGTTTTTACTTTGACGTTATCTTCGTATTCACCTTCTGATTTTAATTCTCCGGTAGTATAATATTCTCGCCAAATACCTTGCTTTAAATTATCATTATCTACAAGTCCTTCGGAAATCTTAAATCCATTCTCATAATTTATTCCTTTTTCAATCTTACCAGTACTATCGTAAAGAACATGAAGCCCTATGCTTTTACCGTCAATGTAAGCGCCTTGTTCCTTTACTTTCCGATTACTGTGGTATTGCTTAATAACCTCTGGTCTTTTCAACTCCTCCGCATCCTTTTGAAGAATATCATTTACATATTTCTCAATTTTAATAAGATTTCCTTTGGTATCATACTCTTTCAGAAATCCATTTTTTAAATCATTTTCGTATTGGGTTTCTCTTTTTGTGGCGTATTTATCATGAAAATCTACCCAGTTTCCTGTTTTTTTATTGTTCTTATCGAGTCGGTTAACCCTTTGTTGTCTTAAGAGCGCACCTTCTTTATAATCGAGTATAGAACTTACTATACCATTTTCGTTAAATTCTACTCCTCTTCCATTTTCCTTTCCATTACTGTAATTTATCAAAAATCTAATTTTTCCGTTTTCAAAATTTGTTTTAGAATACCCTTCTTTTACATCTTCAAAATAGTTTTCCTCAGTAATACTTAATTCATTTTTTCCATAAGTTATTTTTAATCCATTCTTTTTGCCATTCATATAATGAATTGATGTTTTCAGTATTCCTGATTCACTATAAAAATTCCAGGTGCTATCTAATTCATTATTTTTTCTGTTTCCGTTAGATTTTAGCTTACCTGTTTCATAATAGTTTATCCAGAACCCATTTGGCTTGCCATCAATGAATTGTCCTTCACTTGAGCAAATTCCATTTGAATAATAAAATTTTCTGAAACCATTATAAATAGAATCTTGTGCAAGTAATTCAAGAGAATAATTGCTTGCTATCAATATTATTATAACACAAATTTTTTTCAATAATTAAAAATCTCTTTAAGTGTTAAAACTTGAACTTTACCATATTTATCAAGCTTATCAATAGGTATTCTATCTTTTGATCCTACAATAGATATAACCTGATTTTTAGCTTTGATTTCCTTATTATGAAAAGCTTGCATTTCTGAGAAGCTTATTTGGTTTGTTTTTTCGAAGATGTCTTTTCTTATATCATAAGTATTATTTAATCTTTTAGATTTAAGATAATAAAAGAGGATTTTATCGTTTAAAATTCTTTCTGAGGCGGCCAAACTTGTTATTGATTTCTTTGAGTTTTCGAACAACGTTTCTGAAATTGGTAACTCACTAATTAGCACATTAACTGAAACTATTGCAGAATCTAGTTTATCTGCTTGTGTGCCTACATAAGCAAAAAAGTTTGCAGGGGTTGAATAATTAGTAGGGTTTTTGTAATCTGCGTAAGTTGAATAAGCTAAAGCTTTAGATTCTCTAATGGTTTGAAAGAATACCGAAGCCATACCTGCTCCATAATATTCATTAAAGACTTCAATAAGAGGTGCATTCTTCTTATCATAACTAGCTCCTTGAGAATTCCAGTTAATCTCAGCCTGTACCATATCAAAATCAGTAAAATAAACTCGTGGTTCTGTGTATTGAATTTGATTGAAAACCCTATTTGTTGGAGATTGGTTTAAGTTTTTAGGAATAGTATGAGATTTTAAAATAAGAGATTTTACACTTTTTAAATCTCTAGGACCAAAATAAAGTACCTTATGATTATAGCTAAAAATCTCATGAATTTTTTCTTCAATTTCTTTTGCTTTAAGTCGCTTTAAGTCCTTGTTACTTATTTCCGTGGTAGTAGGATTCTCTGCTCCAAACCTAGCATAATTGTTTAACGCTTTTCTAATGGCATTCTTATCATAATTATTGTTTTCTCTTTCTTGTAGTATATTATTTACCAGATTCTCTAAAACATCTTCTTCTCCTTTCAGATTCTTTATCAAATAATCTAAAATAGAAACAGCCCTTTCAAAAGTAGAATCTGGTCCATTGAGTTGAATGTACATTTGTTCATCTGCAACAGAAACGTTAAATGTGCAAGCGAGATTATAAAATTCTCTTGCCAAATTACTTGAAGATTGTTTCTCTGTTCCACATAACTTTAACATTTCGAATGCTATGGGAAGTTTTTGGTCAGCATATCTTCCAAACTCAAAAACATAATTCAAAGTAAATAAATTGTTTTTCTTATTTGGCGTATATAAGATTTGACAATTACTGGCGATAGAGTCTTTTAAAATATCTTTATCAAAATCGATGAACTGAGGCTTCACCTCTGTTATTTCGTTATCCATTATATTCTTCACAAATCGAGACATTTTATCTCTGTTTAAGGGAACAGGGTGGATTTCTGGTTTTACAATTTTTACAGAGACCGTATCCTTTTTCTGCCTTTTATATATTATTGAACAGTTATTTTTAAGTTGCGTTTTAGCATAAACTACCAAATCAATTTTTTTTGTTTTCATCATTTGAATTGGCTCTGTTAATTTTTTACCAAAAGGGATTTCTTTTGTAAATGAATTAAGTAGAGAATAGGCTGTACTTGTAATATCTGCAAAAGACCTTTCGTTTTTAACTTTTAGATTAAATCCGGCAGATGAAATAAGCTTTTCATCAAATTTACCAAATCTCAATGAGTCAATCTGTGCCATCAATATATCTTTAACTTCTTCTAAGGTTTGATTTTGTTTAGGATATCCAGTTATAATTAGAACGTTATTATCTTTATTCTGATCCAGGTAAGCCGAAGCATCTAATACCAATAGTTTTTTATTAATATTTAAATCAATCAACCCTGCTACAGAATTATCTAATACTTCTTTAACTAATAAGGATTTATAATTATCTGGCGATTGCATGCCTGGCATTCTATATCCTATTGTTACAGACTCTGATTCTTCTCCAAAAACTTCTATCGGAATAATTTTATCTTTTACTTTTTCCGTTCCAAATTTCTTTTTTGTAACTTCTTTTGGCTTCATGTAGCTAAAGTTCTTTTCAATTTTAGCAAGTGTTTCCTCTGGATCAAAATACCCAGATAATATTATTGCCATATTATTAGGGACGTAATTTTGGGTATAATATTCTCTAATCTTACTTAAAGATGGATTTTTAAGATGCTCTATTTTTCCAATTGTTGTTTGTAAACCATAGTTATGGTTTTTAAACAAATCAGCAAACATGGCTTCATAAACTTTCTCTTCATCATTATCTAATGAAATGTTTTTTTCTTCATACACAGCTTCAAGTTCAGTGTGAAATAGTCTTAACACAGGATTTCTAAATCGTTCGGCTTCTATCTCTAACCAAGCATCAATTTGATTGGCAGGAATATCATTTATGTAAACTGTTTCTTCGAAAGATGTAAAAGCATTAGTTCCTTGTGCACCAATATTTTGAACCATTTTATCATATTCATTTGCGATTGAATATCTAGCTGCAATTGCAGAAACAGAATCTATTTGACTATAAATAACTTTTCTCTTTTTTTCATCTTTTACCTTATTGTATCTCTCATATAATGCTTCTATCTGGTCTAAATAAATTTTTTCTTGTACATAATCAGAAGTTCCAAAACGATCTGTTCCTTTAAAAAGCATATGTTCTAAATAATGAGCTAAACCAGTATTACTTTTCGGATCGTCGTTGCTTCCTGCTTTAACTGCAATACAAGTATAAATTCTAGGTTTATCAATGTTAACGGACATGATAACAGTTAAGCCATTCTTTAAAACATATTTCCTTGATTTTGTTGGATCTCCTTCAAAATAAGAATATACATATCCTTTTGAAGAATCCATTTTTTCTTTGAAAAGCTGGGCTTTAGAAAATAAAGAATATAAGAGAAAAAGAGTGAGTGTGAAAATTTTTATTCGCATAATTATATAGTAATAGTTTATTTATTAAAGTCCCAAAGTAGCCGATATTTCTAACATTCTTCTTATTGGGGTTTCTGCTTTTCTTCTTAGCTCCTCTTTCATTAATAGCTCTGGAGTTTCTTGCAACAAACATAGATAGACTTTTTCTAGTGTATTTAATTTCATATGTGGACAGTCATTACAAGCACATGAATTATTTGGAGGTGCAGGAATAAAAGTTTTATTTGGAGCTGACTTAGACATTTGGTGTAAAATACCACTTTCTGTTGCTACAATAAACTCTTTTTTATCGCTTTTAATTGCAAAATTCAGAAGAGCAGTTGTTGAGCCAATAAAATCCGCAAGTTCTAAAACTGGTTGTTCACATTCTGGATGAGCAATTAACAGCGCATTAGGATAACGTTGTTGTAGCCTCATAATTTTTTCCCTTGAAAAAATCTCATGAACCATACAAGCTCCATCCCACAAAACCATATCTCTACCTGTTTTTTGCATTACCCAGCGACCTAAATTTTTATCCGGAGCAAAAATTATCTTTTGATCTTTTGGTAAACTTTCTACAATTTGAACTGCATTTGAGGAGGTACAGATTATATCAGTTAAAGCTTTGATTTCTGCAGTGCAATTGATGTATGAAATAACAATGTGATTCGGATGTGCTTTTACAAAAAGTTCAAATCTATCAGCAGGACAACTTTCGGCCAATGAACAGCCTGCTCTCAAATCTGGAAGTAGAACTTTCTTGTCGGGACAAAGTATTTTAGCGGTTTCTGCCATAAAATGGACACCTGCAAAAACAATAACATCTGCTTTTGTTTTAGCGGCTTGTTGAGATAATCCAAGACTATCACCAATGTAATCTGCAATATCTTGAATATCGCTGTCTTGGTAATAGTGGGCAAGTATGATTGCATTTTTCTCTTTTTTAAGTCTTGCAATTTCTGAAAATAAATCCAATGATGGATCAATCGCTTTGGGTGCGTATCCATTTTTCAAAACATCAACAGTCAACATATTATTATTAAATATTTTTATAAAACAGTTTAGTAGTATTTAATATAGCTGTTAATACTGTTGGAAAAAAGAATCATACTTTCTTGCTTATTTATTAAAGATGTTTTTTTCATAGTTTATAAACAGATATATTTTTGCAAAAGTCATTGATTATTATGAATTTTCAATGGTAATTAACAATTGTTAGCAAAGTAAATTAGTTTATATCTTTATTTCAAGAACAGAAGCTTCTTGTGTTAACAGAATGTTATCTATTTGTTATAGCAAAATTAGAAGTTATGCTTGACTTGAGGAGAATAATTTTTATAGCAGCACTTTTTTTGCATTGTCAATGGTTTAGGTCATTTATTTTTAAGACAGTATTAACAATTATTAACATGATGAATGTTTAAATCTTAATTTTTAAAGCATTCATTTTCAGAAAAGTAATTTTTCAAGAAAAACTATGGTTGATAAGTGGATACTGTTGCATAAATTTGTTTTTTAAAATTAAAATTATGAAGATAGTAATTGGTTGCGACCATGCTGGATTTGAATTAAAGAATGCTATTCTCACTTATTTCAATGATAATAATATTGAGTGGGTAGATATTGGAACTTTTTCTAAAGATAGCATGGACTATCCTGATATTGCACATCCTGTTGCTAAATTGGTAGATAAAAAAGAATTTGACTTTGGCGTATTAATATGTGGTAGTGCCAACGGTGTGGCTATTTCTGCTAATAAACATAAAAACATTAGAGCTGCAATTTGTTGGAACAACGAAATAGCTTCATTAGCCAGGCAACATAACGATGCTAATATAATATGCTTACCGGCTAGATTTATTGAAAAAGAAGGAGCATATCAAATGCTTGACACATTTTTTAAAACTAAATTTGAAGCAGGTAGACACCAAAATAGGGTGTCAAAAGTTAATTGTTAATTGAACTATTTTTTTACAAAAGAGTAAAAGTATTTCTTGATTAGTGCGTTGAATAATAAAGTTTTAAAATGGCAGATAGTGCATATCAACAGTTAATTTATAAGTTGGATGCTTTCATTAGAAAGTATTATAAGAATCAAGTTATTAGAGGAGTAATTTATACAGTTGGGGCATTGACTGTTTTTTTTCTTTTAACAAATCTTATTGAATTCTTTGGACATTTAGGTATGCTTGGAAGGGCTATACTTTTTTATGGATATTTGATTATTGCTTTGGGAATATTAATACAATTTATAGTTATTCCTTTAATTAAGCTCAATCGACTTGGTAAAGTTCTTAGTTATGAAGCAGCTTCAGAAATTATTGGAAAGCATTTTTCTGAAGTAAGAGATAAATTAATTAATACCCTTCAACTTAATCATCAGTTATCTAGAAATCCATCTCAACAAGTTTTAATTGCTGCAAGTATAGATCAAAAGATAGGAGAGATAAAACCTTTCTCTTTTGAAGCAGCCGTTGACCTTAAAGAGAATTATAAATATCTGCGTTTTGCTTATATACCTTTATTAGTTATTGGTATAGTTTGGGTAGTTTATCCTTCTTTTATTAATGAAAGTTCGAAAAGAATTATTAGCTATAATTCTGCATTTGAGCCTTTAGCTCCTTTTACATTTAATGTTCAAAACAGCAGCTTAAAGACGCCAACCCAAAAAGATTTTGAATTAGTTGTAAAAATGGGAGGAGAACAAATTCCAAAGGAATTATTTATTGATATTGATGGAAATAAGTTTAAATTTAAGAATGATGATAAGCTTATTTTTAAACATGTTTTTAAAAACGTTCAAAGAAATATAAGCTTTAGATTGTACGCAGATGGTTTTTATTCTAAGGAATACACCTTAAGTGCCTTACCAAATCCCTTATTAGTAAATTTTAAAATTTTTCTGGAGTATCCTGCATACACAGGGAAAAAGAATGAAGTGGTAAGTAATTCAGGAGATTTAGTAATTCCTGCAGGTACTAATGTGAATTGGGAATTTAATACTAAGAACACAGATGAAGTTCAACTTAGATTTTCTGATTCTGCTCCATTTTTAAAGGAATCAAAAAGCGGTGTTTTCAATTATTCTACAAGAATTACAAAAGATAAGAAGTATAAAATATTTACATCTAATGAGTTTTTGCATCCGGATGAACAAGTTGAATATTCTATTTCTGTAGTTTCAGATGAATATCCTTCTATTGCTGTAGAAGAAATGCAAGATACCTTGCAATCGTCAATGGTTTATTATAAAGGCGATATTGAGGACGATTATGGTTTTGAAAAGTTAAAATTTTTCTACAGACAAACAAATGGAGAAAAACTAATTTCGGAGAAGTCTTTTGACGTTCCATTTAATAAGAATTTTGTAAAGAACTTTTTTCTTTGGAATTGGAATTTTTCAGAGTTGAATTTGAATCCAGGTGATGAGGTAAGTTATTATTTTGAGATTTGGGATAATGATAAGGTGAATGGCAGTAAATCATCAAAAACACAAAAAAGAATATTTAAAGTTCCAAGCTCTGAAGAGATAGAGCAAAATAGAGCAGATAACAATGAGGCTATAAAATCGAATTTGAAAGAATCTTTAAAAGATGCGAGTCAACTTCAAAAAGAGTTAGATGAGCTGAACAGAAGGATACTGGAGAAGAAAGATGTAAACTGGCAAGACAAGAAAAAAATAAAAGACCTAATCGAAAAGCAAGAAGCTTTAGAAAAACAAATAGATGAGATTAAAAAGGAAAACCTTCAGAATAATAAAGAAAACGAAGAGTTTAAAGAAAGCAGCGAAAAAATACTTGAAAAACAACAAGCTTTAGAAAAGTTGTTTGAACAAATTCTAAGTGATGAAATGAAGGAAAAGTTGAAAGAGCTGGAGAAATTGATGGAGAATCTGGATAAGAACAAAATGAAGGATATGATTGATCAAATGAAGCTCGATAATAAAGATGTTGAGAAGGAATTAGATCGTTCATTAGAACTCTTTAAACAATTAGAATTTGACCAAAAATTAAATGCAACGATTGAAAAATTAGATAAATTACAAGATAAACAAGATAAACTATCGCAACAATCGGAACAAAAGAATGCCAAAGAAGAGGAACTGAAAAAGCAACAAGACGAGTTAAATAAAGAATTTGATGATGTAAGGAAAGAGATGGACGATCTTGAGAAGAAAAATAGTGAGATGGAGGAGCCTCAAAAAATGGAATCTACTGACCTTCTTGAAGAGAACATTGAAAAAGAGATGGAGAATAGTTCAGAGGAACTAAACAAAGGAAAAGGACAAAAGGCATCTAAATCTCAGAAAAGCGCATCCGATAAAATGAAGGAGATGAGTGATAAAATGAAAGCGATGCAATCTGAGATGGAAGGCGAGAGTATGGAGGAAGATATTGGAAAATTAAGAGAAATTCTGGAGAATCTCTTGCAACTTTCTTTTGACCAGGAAAGGCTGATGAAAGAATTGTACAAGACAAACACAACGAATCCAAGATATGTGGAGATAACAGTTGAGCAGAAAAAGATAAGCGATGATGCTAAAATGATTGAGGATTCGCTTTTTGCATTGAGTAAGAGGGTTGCACAATTACAATCTTTTATTAACAGAGAAATTAGTAGTATCAATATGAATTTAGATAAAACTATAGAATTTCTGGCAGAAAGACAAACACAACCAGCAGCATCAAAACAACAGTACGTAATGACCTCTATTAACAATCTTACTTTAATGTTGAGTGAGATTAGTGAGCAAATGCAGCAGCAAATGGCACAACAGCAAAAGCAAAAAGAAGGTGGAGGTTCCTGCAAAAAGCCCGGAAAAAACAAAAAGCCCGGAGGTCAGAAACCTTCAATGGGAACTATGCGAAAAATGCAAGAGCAGCTCAATGAACAATTACAACAAATGAAAGAAGGAATGGGAAAAAGTAAGGGTGAAAAGGGCAAACAAGGAAGTGAGCAATTAGCAAAAATGGCCGCTCAACAAGAAATGCTAAGAAATGAACTCCAGAAAATGATGAATGAAATGATGAAAGAAGGAAATGGAAATTCAGGAAATTTACGTAACATCGCAAATAAGATGGAGCAAACAGAGTCAGATATTGTGAATAAAAACATTTCTTTGGAGACTTTGCGCAGACAACAAGAAATTCTTACACGCCTTTTAGAGGCCGAGAATGCTGAAAGAGAGCGTGAATTAGATACAAAAAGGGAGTCTAATGAAAATAAATTAGTACAAAATCGTAACATTTCTGTCTTTAGTCAGTATAACAAGTCAATTCAACAGGAAACTGAACTTTTAAAAACTATATCACCTAGCTTGAAACCTTTTTATAAAAACATGGTAAAAGCCTACTTCAACACAATAAACTAGAAGCTTATGACAATAACTCAAACTCGAACTGTAACCTTCCCCTCCGTGAAAGAGAATGTAGCGCTAGTAGAGCGATTCGTAGATGAAATCTGCGAGTTCTATAACATTGGTGATGAGAACTATGGAAATATTCTCATTGCAATAACCGAAGCCGTAAGTAATGCTATCTACCATGGCAATAGGCTTGATCCAGAAAAATCTGTACGTTTCTATTATGAAACAAAAGATAATAATCTTTGCTTCACCGTTCAAGATGAAGGAAGAGGTTATAATCCAGAAACTTTGCCGGACCCAACAGATCCAGAGAATATAGAAAACCCTAATGGAAGAGGTGTATTCCTAATGAAAAGACTTACTGATGATATTAAGTTTTTTGATGATGGAAGAAAGGTAGAATTGTATTTCCGCATAGCGCACCAATAATTCTGATAACATTTCATAATATAGATACAAGTTTTAAGCTTAAAGATAAGAGAGCTTTAAAACAATGGATACACTCAATCGCTGCAATGCATAAAAGGCGTTGCGGCGATTTGAATTTTATGCTATGCTCAGACGATTACATTTTAGCGGCAAATAGACAATTTTTAAATCATGATTATTTTACTGACATATTAACTTTTGATAATAGCGAAGGTGAGGAATTAGCTGGTGATATTTTGATAAGCCTAGATACTGTGAAAAGCAACGCGATTAAATTTAATACACTTCTTATAGACGAACTTCACAGGGTAATTATTCATGGTGTTTTGCATCTAATTGGCTTTACCGATAA
>Ga0247831_1001885_pt1:0-25000 | contig 36689 bp, 32 predicted proteins | sample LaCruzMarch2015__9_FD_192406 | JGI IMG/M metagenome (GOLD analysis project Ga0247831, IMG submission 192406) | Freshwater microbial communities from meromictic Lake La Cruz, Castile-La Mancha, Spain - LaCruzMarch2015_1m | ecosystem: Environmental > Aquatic > Freshwater > Lake | place...
TTGGTGAATTTAGTAAAAAAATTTGTTCAACTCCAATTCCTTGAACAGTACGTCTTAATGTAAAGCTTTTTCCTAATCCACGATTATTAATCGCAATAATTAAACCTTCATAATATTGTGTTCGATCTTTTCCACCTTCTGGAATTAAATATCCAAGACGAATAATATCACCTATCTGAATTTTATTATTTGAATTAAATTCTGATTTTAAGTACTTTGATTCTACTAATTTAATAAAATCTATTGGTTGTTCTTTTTTACTGGTTTCTTTTTCAATTTCAATAGTATTCATGAATTTTAAATGGTTTTTTAACTAAAATAAAAATTATTATTACAATAATGATAATAAATTATATAAATTTAAGAAAGGGTTAAATTATTTAAAAATAAAAAATTGTTAAAAAATCTCTTTCCAATATTCAAAATAACAAATACAATTAAAGTTAAAAATTATTGAATTACATTTTTTAATTTTACATTAATCAATTTTTAAAAATAAATAAAAAATTAAAAAAATTTATAACGAAAGTAAGATGGAAGATAAGAATTCACCAGAACAACGTGCGGAAAAAATTAAAGATGAAAAACGAAAAAGAACACAAGCTTATGCGGCTTTAGATTATTTAAGTTCAATGACAACATATTTTGATTTTTTTTCTGCGGATACATTTGATATTGCAATTATGTCAAAAAAATTATCACAAATCTCTAAGAAAAAAAATGTTAGTGCAGAATATTTATTACTTTCTTTTTTTTATTTAAATATGGAAATTACAGAAGTATTAAAAGAATTTAAAATTACAGAAAAATCAATAAAAAAACTAATATTCCCAATAAAAGATAGAAAAAAAGAAAATTTTTTATTTTTAAAATTTCCTAAATTTAAAAATTGGATAAATGATATTAAATTTTATTTTTCTGACAATAAAAAGAAATTTAATTATCGTTTACCATATTCATATGAAGTTAATCTTTTATTTGAAAAATGTGCTGAAAATGCCTTAGAAAGATTTAAAACACCTGTAATTACTCCAGAAATTTTATTAATTACATTAATGGAAGCAAAAACTACAAAAATTGGGAAATTTTTTAAACGTCGTTTCAACGATGAACAAGAATGGTATATTTTTCGTTATAGATTAATGAAGCGTCTTCACGCTGAAGAATCTGCAATCAGAGATGATGTAATTGAAAATCAAAGATATTTTGCATATCTTTTAAAAACGCACCTTCATGATAATGCTTTTAAAGTATTAATGAATACAAATTTACAAGCAGGTATAACACTTTTTCGTAATACTTTAATTGTAAATATTTTAAAAATTGATCTTCATGAAAAAATGTATGTTGATATTTGTAAATCAATAAAACTTAAAAAACAAAGAAAATATTCTTCCTAAAAGAAATAAATTTTAGTATTATTTCTTATAAGTATAGGCGGGCGTAGCCAAGTGGTTACGGCAATGGGTTGTGGTTCCATCATTCGCGGGTTCAAGTCCCGTCGTTCGCCTTTTTATATATTTTTTATATTTAAAAATTTTTTAAATAAAAAACTTCTATACTAGATAAAAGTAAATAAAAAAGTTATTGAAAGTAAAATAAGTTAAAAATTTATTTTTGACTGATTTTATATTCATTGGTATCTTTCAAATATATATATAAATATATAAAATAATAAAAGATAAGAAAATGGCTAGATATATCGGTCCAAGAATACGAATTATAAGAAGATTAGGACTATTACCTGGATTAACTAGAAAAACTACTAAAAATAGAACAAAAACTCCCGGTCAACATGGAAAATTATTAGTTACTAAAACAAAACGTTCATCATTATCAGATGATTATCGTGAACGTCTTTTTGAAAAACAAAAATTAAGATTTAATTATGGAATTACGGAAAAACAACTAGTTTCATATTTTAAAGAAGCCAAAAGACAAAAAGGTTCAACGGGAACTATTTTACTAGAATTAATAGAATCACGTTTAGATTGTGTTATTTATAGATTAGGTTTTGCACCTACTATTCCAGCGGCAAGACAAATAGTAAATCACGGGCATATTTTTATAAATGATCGTTTAGTAAATATTCCAAGTTTTATTTGTCAACCGAATGATATAATTACACTTCAAGAGAAACCACAAACTAAAACATTAGTAAGTGGAAATTTTGAAACGCAACAACAAAAACGAAAATTAATTCAACGCAGAATGAAACGCGTAAATTTAACAAAATCTCGTTTTAGCAGTCTTTTACCAAAACATTTAGAAGTAGATTCAGAAAAATTAATTGGAAAAGTAATTTCACCAGTAAAAAGAAAAGATGTTTTAATTCGAATTAATGAATTAAAAGTTGTTGAATATTATTCACGATAAAAAATTAAATTTTAAAAAAATTTAATTTTTTTAATATATATGTTAGTATAAACTATATATAACTAAGACAGAATGAGGTTATAACAATTAGAATTTAAATTTTTGAATTTTTAATTGTTTTAACAGTTACAAGATGGATTATTATTCTTAATTTTCCACAAGAATGTATTATAACTTTATAAAAAATACACAAAATGAGTGAAGCATCTGAAAGAACGCGTATTAAATCAGAACGTTATGAATCTGGAGTAATTCCATACAAAAAAATGGGTTACTGGGATGCAGATTATACAGTAAAAGAATCTGACGTGTTATGTCTATTCCGTATTACTCCACAACCAGGGGTTGACCCAGTTGAAGCTGCAGCAGCAGTAGCAGGAGAATCTTCTACAGCTACTTGGACAGTTGTATGGACAGACTTATTAACAGCATGTGACGTTTATCGTGCTAAAGCTTACTTCGTAGAAGAAGTTCCAAACACAGCTAATGAATTCTTTGCTTTCATTGCTTATGAATGTGACTTATTTGAAGAAGCTTCAATTGCTAACTTAACAGCTTCAATTATTGGTAACGTATTTGGTTTCAAAGCCGTTAAATGTCTTCGTTTAGAAGATATGCGTCTTCCTTATGCATACTTAAAAACTTTCTTAGGTCCAGCTTCTGGAGTTATTGTAGAACGTGAAAGACTTGACGTATTCGGACGTCCTCTTTTAGGTGCAACTGTAAAACCAAAATTAGGTCTTTCTGGTAAAAACTACGGACGTGTAGTTTATGAAGGTTTACGTGGTGGTTTAGACTTCTTAAAAGATGACGAAAACATCAACTCTCAACCATTCATGAGATGGCGTGAAAGATTCTTATATGTAATGGAAGGTGTAAACAAAGCTGCAGCTAAAACTGGATCTGTTAAAGGTTCTTACCTTAACGTTACAGCAGCTACAATGGAAGATATGTACGAAAGAGCAGAATTTGCTAGAGAAGTTGGTTCAGTAATTGTTATGATCGACTTAGTAATCGGATATACTGCAATCCAAAGTATGGCTTACTGGTCTCGTAAAAATGACATGATTCTTCACTTACACCGTGCAGGACATTCTACATATACTCGTCAAAAAAATCATGGTATTAACTTCCGTGTTATTTGTAAATGGATGAGAATGTCTGGTGTTGACCATATTCACGCTGGTACAGTTGTAGGAAAACTTGAAGGAGATCCAAATGCAGTAAAAGGTTTCTATGATACTCTTTTATTAACAGAATTAAAAGAAAACCGTACTTTAGGTCTTTTCTTTGATATGGATTGGGCTTCTTTAAGAAAATGTTTACCAGTTGCTTCTGGTGGTATTCACTGTGGTCAAATGCACCAATTAACTCACTTATTAGGTGAAGACGTTGTATTACAATTTGGTGGTGGAACAATTGGTCACCCAGATGGTATTCAATCTGGTGCTACTGCAAACCGTGTTGCTTTAGAAGCTATGGTTTTAGCTAAAAACGAAGGTCGTGACTACTTATCTGAAGGTCCAGACATCTTAAAAGCTGCAGCTAAAGATTGCCGTCCATTACAAGTTGCTTTAGACTTATGGAAAGCTATTACATTCGACTATGCATCTACTGATACATTAGACTTCGAAAGTACTCCAACTTCATCTGCATCTTAATTTTTTAAGATCAGTTGTTATATTATTTAATCAGAGTAAAACCTTTTTAAAAATTAAACATTATAAGGCGTTTTATGGCAAGAATTACACAAGGTTGTTTCTCTTTATTACCTGATTTAACAGATGCTCAAATCAAAAAACAAGTTGAATATTCAATTAAATCTGGATATGCAGTATCTGTAGAATACACTGATGATCCTCATCCACGTAACTGTTACTGGGATATGTGGGGATTACCTCTTTTCGACGTTCCAGATTCAGCTGCAATTATGTTTGAAATTGCTGAATGTCGTAAAGCACATCCAGGTGTTTATATCAAAGTTAACGGATTCAACAATGCACGTGGTGTTGAAAGTACTGCAATTTCTTTCATCATTCAACGTCCAGCTTTCGAGCCAGGATTCTACTTAGTTAGACAAGAAATTCACGGAAGAAACATCCACTATACTTTACAAAGTTACGCTGTTCAATCTGCTGGAGAAGGTTCTCGTTACTAAAAACAAATTAAGCTAGTTATTTAAAAAATAACTAGCTTTATTTTATTTGACAGCAACCTTTCTTTCTTCGTGTATATATAAAATTTAAATAGTATACTAAATATGTGCAAAAATTTAAAAGATTTGATTATTAATCAAAAAGATTCTATTGATATTAAAGATTGTTATCGACAAACAGGTATTGAAGAAATATTAGCAACATTAAATAATGAGTTAGTTGGATTAGAAAATGTAAAAACACGAGTTCGTGAAATTTCATCGGTATTATTATTTGATCGAATTCGTGAAATCCAAGAATTATCAAGATTAAATTCTAGTTTACATATGGCGTTTACTGGACGACCAGGAACAGGAAAAACATCAGTAGCAGCAAAAATTGCTCAAGTATTAAGAAATTTAGGTTATCTAACAAAAGGACATATTACGAATGTAACTCGTGAAGATTTAGTAGGACAATATGTCGGTCATACAGCACCAAAAACACGTGAATGTTTACAACGTGCACAAGGTGGAATTCTATTTATCGATGAAGCTCATCATTTATACAAACCAAATAATGAAAGAGATTATGGTGCAGAATCTATTGAATTATTATTACAAGTAATGGAAAATCAAAGAGATGATCTTATTTTAATTTTTGCTGGTGGAAAAGAAAAAATTGATGGGTTTTTTAATTCAAATCCTGGTATTTCATCACGAATTGGAAACCATGTCGATTTTCTGGATTATAATGCAGATGAACTTTTAGCAATCACAAAATATTTATTACATAACAGCAGTAGATATAAATTTACTGATGAAACAGTACAAATTTTAAAATTTTATATTGCTCAGTTAATTAAATTTGAAGCTTTTTCAAATGTAAGAACAATTAAAATTTTCTTAAATCAATTATTAGGTTATCAAGCAATTAGAATTGAAAATACATTAACAACTAAAGGTTCTCTTGATTATAATTCATTAGTTACTATTGAAAAAGAAGATTTTAAATATTTTACTAAAGAAGATTTTATCAACATTATTGGAAGCGAAGATATACAATTACATAATGCGAACAATGTAAGTAACACTGTAAGTACCGGTGTAAGTAGTAGTCTTCCAAAACGAAAATTATACTAATTAAATCTTACGTAATATAAAAGTTTTTATTTAACCGTAAATGAACTAGCAAATTTTTAGCGTACATGAATAATCAATTTTAGATATAAGATAAATTAAAACAAAAAATGTTATTTCTTTTAAATACACCTGAGTATACGAATGTTCAGTCAAATACGACAAAAGTTAAAGTTCATTTAAAAAATGGAGTTGCTGAAATTTTAGATCAACATCAAGATCTAATGGGAAGAGTTGAAAATAATATCGTTGAAATTGAAACAAATTTTGAAAATAAAACTGAAAAAAATTTATTTGTATTACAAGATGCAGTATTTATAGTTTCAACAAAAGGCCTAGATAAAAAACTTGATAAAAAAACAAGTGTTTATGTTTATGCAAAAAACGTTAAAGAAATCAATTCACGTTTAGCTATTGACGAAATTACTAAACAATATGATAAAAAAATGTCATTATTAGAAACTGAAACATTAAAGTTAAGTTCACAAAATAGTGAAAAATTAGAAAATTCTATAAAATCAAAAATATTTATGTTGAATGAAGATACAGAATTTTTAAAAAAAGTTTTAACTCTTGCAAAACAACCAAAATAATATATTAAATTTTCTTTAAAACCGAAGGTTTATCACTTTTATGATGAATATTGATGAAGCTCTGGAGTCGATTCCATATTATGAGACTCCAAGCGATAAATTTTCTAGGTTAGTAGCTTGTTCTGTATTAGTCTTTATTTATATAGATACAATACGAGAACAAATAGCAGAAATTAATTTATTACAATTAATTCCCGGTATTTATTTAATTTTATTATTTACATCCTTTCTTTTTTTATTTTTTTCTTCTGATATACTAGTTAATAATACTTATGATATTGATTATATAGGGCTTGGAGGAATAAAAACCTTTGATCGTATGGAAATTAAAATAGATCTGCAAACCAGATTTGTTTTATGTCAATTAGTTATAACTCTTGCATTAAGTAGTGTAATACCATTAGCTTTAGATTCTTTTATTGCTTATGGTGAAAACCAAATAGAAAATCTTTGGTCTTTTGATGAAGTTATCAATTTAGAAATTATTCTAATAATATTTTTGATAGTTTTATCACAAATTCCCATTTTTGGATTCTTAAAATCAAATACTGAAAAGTTTTTACTTATTTTACCGAAGTATTGGAAACGTGTAAGTGTAAGCATAGTTTTAATAGCTGCAGTTATTACCCCTACAATAGACGGTTATACACAATTTCTATTTGCTTTTTCTGCGTTAAGCCTTTGCGTATATGTTCTTACCTCAACACAACAAAGATCTGAGGTTCAAGATCTAGGCTTGAGTGGATATTTTTCTTAGAAATTTTCGCTTATTTTACTTTTATTTTTATGACATAATATGATTAAAAAATTAAAAACATATAATTTATCATTCGTTTTAGCTTCAATCTTTTCAATATTTGTATTATCTTTTCCACAAGTGTCAAGTGCATTTCCAATTTATGCTCAACAAGCATATGAAAACCCAAGAGAAGCTAATGGAAGAATAGTTTGTGCAAACTGTCATTTAGCTCAAAAACCAACAGAATTTGAAGCACCAACTTCAGTTTTACCTGATAGTGTTTTTGAAACGGTAGTAAAAATTCCATACGATTTATCTGCAAAACAAGTGCTTGGAAACGGGCAAAAAGGTGGATTAAATGTCGGTGCAGTAGTAATATTACCTGAAGGTTTTAAACTAGCTCCAAAAACTAGATTAAATGAAGAATTAAAAGCAAAAACAAAAGGTGTTTATATTACTCCTTATAGTCCTACAAAAGAAAATATTTTAGTAGTTGGACCAATTGCTGGAGAAAAAAATCAAGAAATTATTTTCCCAATTTTATCTCCTGATCCATCACAAGATAAAAATACTTTCTTTGTTAAATATCCAATTTATGTAGGTGCAAACCGTGGTCGTGGCCAAGTTTATCCAACAGGAGAAAAAACAAATAATAATGCTTATACTGCAATTGCAAGTGGAAAAATACAAGCCATTACAACTGGAGAAAAAGATGTTGAAATCAGTATTATCACAAAAACTGGAGATACAAAAACTCAAATAGTTCCAAAATATGCAGATATAGTTGTTAAAGCTAATCAATTAATTGAACAAGATCAATTATTAACAACAAATCCGAATGTAGGTGGCTTTGGTCAAACAGAAAGTGGTGTTGTTTTACAAGATCCTGCTAGAATTTATGGTTATTTAGCTTTTGTTGTTTCAGTTATCATTAGTCAATCGATGTTTGTATTTAAGAAAAAACAATTTGAAAAAGTACAAATTGCTGAATTAGATTTTTAAAATTAAAAAGTATGTAAAATTTTTACATACTTTTTAATATTTTAATTATTTTTTACATATAAAATAATACCGAAATAAATTCAAAATATTTTAAGTATTGTATTTTAATGAGTTATTATTATATTTGTGAATAATTCAAAAAAGTTTTTAATATAATTATTTATTTTGATATTTTTATGAAAAAAACATTATCTATAACAGTTTATAATGAATCAGGTGTATTAACCAGAATTTCAACAGTTTTTTCAAGTCGTGGATTTAATATTGAAAGTATTGCTGTTGGTCCTACAGAAAATTTAGGGATTTCAAAAATTATTATTATCTTACCCGGTGATAATCAAACTATTGAACAAATAACTAAACAATTAAATAAGTTAATTCAAGTTATTGAAGTTAAAGATATAACAAATAGACCATGTGTAGAACGTGAATTAATGTTATTAAAAGTGAGTTCATCTGCAAAAACTCGTTCTGAAATATTAGAAATAGTTCAAATTTTTCGATCTAAAGTTGTTGATATTGCTGATAATTCGATTACAATTGAAGTCACTGGTGATCCAGGTAAAATAATAACAATTCAAAAATTATTACAACCTTATCAAATTATTGAAATTGTTCGAACAGGAAAAATATCAGTAGAACGTGAATTAGGAATTAATACAGAATATTTAAAAAATGTATGATTGGGGACGGTGGGACTTGAACCCACACGACCATATTTAGTCAACAGATTTTAAGTCTGTTGTGTCTACCATTCCACCACGTCCCCATTTTGAAGGCGGCACCCAGACTTGAACTGGGGGATGAAGGATTTGCAATCCAAAGCCTTACCACTTGGCTATACCGCCTTCCTTTATTACAATTTATATTATATCTAAATATAAAAAAGAAGCAAGTTACATAAAAAATAAATACTATAATATAAAAATAAGTTTTTAACAAATAAATATTAGATTATTTTTTTTTTAATAAAATTTTCTTTTACATATCTTTATTTCAGACATAAATTATTATGGTAGCTATTAATCCAAAAAAGACAATACAAAACAAATCAGAAATTAAAGAAACACTTTTAACACCACGCTTCTATACAACAAATTTTCAAGAAATTTCGCAATTAGATATTTCTTCAAATCGTGAAGAAATTGAAGCCATTGTAGAAGAATTTCGTGTTGACTATAATCGTGATCATTTTATCAGAGACAAAGAATTTTTAAATACTTGGGATTTTTTTGATGAAAGTACACGTAATATTTTTATAGAGTTTTTAGAACGCTCATGTACAGCCGAATTTTCTGGATTTTTACTTTATAAAGAAATTTCTCGAAACTTAAAAAAAGAAAATCCTCTATTAGCTGAAGGTTTTTCATTTATGTCACGTGATGAAGCCCGCCATGCTGGTTTTTTAAATAAAGCAATGAGCGATTTTAATATCTCATTAGATTTAGGTTTTTTAACAAAAACTAGAAAATATACATTTTTTGCCCCAAAATTCATTTTTTACGCTACTTATCTATCTGAAAAAATTGGTTATTGGCGATATATTACTATTTATCGTCACTTAGAAAAAAATCCAAATTATAGAGTGTATCCAATTTTTAGATTTTTTGAAAGCTGGTGTCAAGATGAAAATCGACATGGTGATTTTTTTGCTGCATTATTAAAGTCACAACGTCCCTTATTAAATACATATGAATCAAGATTATGGTGTAAATTCTTTTTACTTTCTGTTTTTGTAACAATGTATTTAAATGATTTACAACGTTCAGAATTTTATTCAACAATAGGATTAGATGCTAAACAATTTGATAAACATGTTATTAGAAAAACAAATCAAAGTTCAGGAACTTTATTCCCAATTATTCTTGATGTTGAAAATCCAAAATTTTTTGAATTAATGGATGTTTGTGCAATGGCAAACGAACGTTTAATTGAAATTGAAAAAGAAAATAATTTTGATTTATTAAAACTATTTAACAAAATTCCATCATATTTTAATATGGCATCAGGTTTATTAAGATTATATTTCTTACCTGCAATTGAAACAAAATACATTTGGACTGAAAAATTTTAATTAAACTTTACTATTTTTTTAATCGATATTAAAATTAGATATATATATAGTTATTTTAATATCGATTAAAAAAATGAAATTAAAAACACATAAATCAGCAGCAAAACGAGTAAAAGCAAAAAAAAATTGTTTTGCACGAAAAAAAGCTTATAAAGGCCATCTATTACGAAGAAAAAATTCAAAAAGACTTCGCCGATTATCAGAAGCAAGTACAATTCATAAAGCAGATTTTCTTAATTTTTCAGCGATGTTACCTTATGCATAATTATTGGTAACTTATAAAATTAAAATTTAGAAATTTATATTTTATTAAATAAATAATACAAAGGTAAAAATGGTTCGAGTAAAACGTGGAAATGTAGCAGCAAAAAGACGTAAAAAATATTTAAATTTAGCTAAAGGTTATGTTGGTTCAAATTCAAGACTTTCTACTATGGTAGGTGAGCAAGTAGTACAAAGTTTAAATTTTGCGTATATTGGACGAAGATTGAAAAAAAGAAATTTCCGTAGAATTTGGATTTATAGAATAAATGCAGCAACAAGAGCACGTCAAAATATTTATTCAAAATTTATTGGATGTTTACGAAATATTGATATATTTTTAAATCGTAAAACATTATCTTTTTTAGCATTTGGTGATTTATCCTCATTTAATTTAATTGAACGAGAATCACGAACATCAAGTCTTTATCTTAAATAAAACTATTTTAGAGAGATTTAATTGACAAATTTTAAAAAAATAAATATACTCAGGGTTATTAAGTATTAATAATCTTTGTTTATACTTATTTTTGCTGGTGTAGCTCAATTGGTAGAGCGTCTGACTTGTAATCAGAAGGTTAAGAGTTCAATTCTCTTCACTAGCTTTTGAATCGTTTTTAAAATTAGAATTTTAGTAGATTAAAATGAAAATATCTATTATAATTTAATAAAATTAAATTGAATTATAATAATGTTAAAATAGAATATTCATTTATTCAAACAATAAAAAATTATTAACTAGATTTAAAACATTATATGGAAACAATCTTATTAAGCAAATTGCCTGGTGCTTATGCTGTATTTGGACCTCTGGCAGATGTAATGCCTGTAATTCCTGTATTATTCTTCTTATTGGCATTTGTATGGCAAGCAAGTGTTGGATTTAGATAAAATTAACTAAATAATTTAAAAATAAACCCATGGTAGAACCTCTTTTATCTGGAATCGTTTTAGGCTTAATGGCTATTACGTTATTAGGTCTATTTGTTGCAGCTTATCTTCAATTTAAACGTGGTAATGAATTAGCAATTTAATTAAAAAATAATTAATATTTGCAAAAGAAAGAAGGGAATTATTAGAGTTTAAATTCTAATAATTACCAACTTGCTTTTGTTACACCTGGTAAAAGACATTCATGTGCAAGTTCCCTTACAGCATTTCTACATAAACCAAAATAACGAAAATATCCTCTAGGTCTTCCTGTTTTCCAACAACGATTTCTCAACCTAATTCTTGAACTATTTCTTGGAAGTTTTTGTAATTTTTCATTTAATGAAAAAATTTCTTCTAAAGAGGTAACGCTTTTTAATTTACTTAGAATTTCTTTACGTTTTTCAGAATATTTTGTTACTAGCTTTTTACGTTTTGTTTCACGTTCAAGCATACTTTTTTTTGCCATATTATTTTTATAAAAAAATTTTATTATAAAAATAATATAACAAAGATAAAGATTTTAACCAAATTTTCCTAATGTTGATGCAATTACAAATGGAGCATATGTGAAAATATATCCAATTGTAAAATGAGCTAAACCGACTAAACGAGCTTGTACAATAGATAATGCAACTGGTTTATCTTTCCAGCGAACTAAATTTGCTAATGGAGTACGTTCATGTGCCCATACAATAGTTTCGATTAATTCTTGCCAATAACCACGCCATGAAATTAAGAACATAAAACCTGTAGCCCAAACTAAATGTCCAAATAAGAACATCCAAGCCCAAACAGATAAATTATTCATTCCTAACGGTGTATATCCATTAATTAATGGAGAAGAATTTAACCATAAATAATCACGTAGCCAACCCATAATATAATTTGATGATTCATCAAATTGTGCCGGATTTCCTAACCAAACTGTAATATGTTTCCAATGCCAATAGAATGTTGTCCATCCAATAGTATTTAACATCCAGAACATTGATAAATAGAATGCATCCCAAGCTGAAATATCACAAGTACCACCGCGTCCAGGTCCATCACATGGGAAACTATAACCAAAATCTTTTTTATCTGGCATTAATTTTGAACCACGAGCGTCTAACGCACCTTTTACTAAAATTAAAGTTGTTGTATGTAAACCTAAAGCAATGGCATGATGTACTAAAAAGTCACCAGGACCAATTGTTAAGAATAATGAGTTTTTGCTACTGTTAATAGCTTCTAACCAATTTGGTAACCATAATTGTTGACTTGCTACTGTTGCTGAACTTGTAGTTGATGATAACAATGTATCAAAACCATATAATGTTTTACCAGAAGCGGCTTGAATCCATTGAGCGAATACAGGTTCTACTAAAATTTGTTTTTCAGGTTGTCCGAAGGCTACTACTACGTCATTATGAACATAAAGTCCTAACGTATGGAAACCTAAGAATAAAGAAACCCAACTTAAATGAGAAATAATTGCTTCTTTGTGATCAAGCATTCTTGCTAAAACATTTCCTTTGTTTACTTCCGGATCATAATCACGAACAAAGAAAATTGCTCCATGAGCGAAAGCTCCAACCATTAGGAACCCAGCAATATATTGATGATGTGTGTATAAAGCTGCTTCAGTAGCATAATCACGAGATAAGAATGCATAAGGATTTAAAGCATAAATATGTTGTGCAACTAATGAAGTTGTAACACCTAAACATGCTAATGCTAAACCTAATTGCATATGTAATGAATTAGTAACCGTTTCATATAATCCAATATGACCTTTTCCTAATCTTCCTCCTGGTGGACGATGAGCATCAAGAATTTCTTTCATACTATGACCAATACCAAAATTAGTACGGTACATATGACCAGCAATAATAAATAACACAGCAATAGCTAAATGATGATGTGCAATATCTGTTAACCATAAAGATTGAGTTTGCGGATGGAAACCACCTTTAAATGTTAAAATTGCAGTACCTGCACCTGTTAAAGTGTTATAAATATGTTCATTTGAATCAGGGTTTTGAGCATATGCACTCCAATTTCCAGTAAAGAATGGTGTTAATCCTGCAGGATGTGGTAATGTCGTTAAAAAATTATCCCAACCAACATGAACTCCTCTTGATTCTGGAATTGCTACATGTACTAAGTGACCCGTCCAAGCTAATGAACTTACACCAAATAAACCAGAAAGATGATGATTTAAACGAGATTCATTATTTTTAAACCATGCAATACTTGGTTTAAATTGAGGTTGAAGATGTAACCAACCTGCTTGTAATAATAATAATGAAACGATTAATAAAAATACAGAAGCAACGTATAAATCTTGATTTGTACGCATACCAATTGTATACCACCATTGATAAACACCAGATAATGCTATATTTACTGGGTAAATAACTCCTCCTCTAGTAAATGCTTTTAATGCACTTTCACCAAAATGAGGATCCCAAATACCATGTGCAATTGGTTTTACTTTAAGTGGATTAAGAATCCATTGTTCAAAATTACCTTGCCATGCTACATGGAATAAATTACCAGCAGTCCATAAAAAAATAATTGCAAGATGACCAAAATGCGAAGCAAATATTTTTTGATATAATGCTTCTTCTGAAATATCGTCATGACTCTCAAGGTCATGAGCAGTTGCGATACTAAACCAAATACGGCGTGTAGTCGGATCTTCACTTAATACCTGACTAAACTTAGGGAATCTTGTTGCCATGGATAAAACTCCTTTACGTTTTTATTTTTATTTTATTTATATTTTAAAAATACTTAATTATTCGATCAATAAAGATTGAAAAATTAACTTAACTTACTGAAATAATACGAGCTAAGAAGAATGCCCATGTTGTTCCAATACCACCTAATAAATAATGCGCTAAACCAACAGCTCTTCCTTGTGTAATACTTAATGCACGCGGTTGAATAGCTGGAGCTACTTTTAATTTATTATGTGCCCAAACGATTGATTCAATTAATTCTTGCCAATATCCACGTCCACTAAATAAGAACATTAAACTAAATGCCCAAATAAAATGTGCTCCTAAGAAAATTAAACCATAAGCAGATAATGCTGATCCGTACGATTGGATAACTTGTGAAGCTTGTGACCAAAGGAAATCTCTTAACCAACCATTAATTGTTAATGCACTTTGAGCAAAATTTCCACCTGTAATATGTGAAATTGCACCTTGAGGTGTTACTGATCCCCAAATATCAGATTGCATTTTCCAGCTAAAATGGAATATTACAATAGAAATTGAATTATACATCCAGAATAATCCTAAGAATACATGATCCCAACCAGAAACTTGACATGTACCACCACGTCCAGGTCCATCACATGGGAAACGGAAACCTAAATTTGATTTATCTGGAATTAATCTTGAATTTCTTGCATAAAGTAATCCTTTAAATAAAATTAATACAGTTACATGAATTGTAAAAGCATGAATATGGTGAACCATAAAATCAGCTGTTCCTAATGTCATTGGAACTAAAGCAATTTTTGAACCTAAAACTACTGGATCACCACCAAAAATATAGCTTGCAGTTGCTAATGAATTTGGAGAAGTTGTACCTGGAGCTGCAGTATGTAAACCTTGAATCCATTGAGCAAAAATCGGTTGTAATGAAATTGCTTTATCTGAGAACATATCTTGAGGTCTTCCTAATGCTTGCATTGTATCGTTATGAATATAAAGACCAAAACTATGGAATCCTAAGAAAATACAAACCCAATTTAAATGAGAAATAATTGCATCACGATGACGAATTACACGATCTAATAAATTGTTATAATTTTGAGTAGCATCATAATCACGAACCATAAAGATAGAACCATGTGCTGCTCCTCCTACAATACAGAATGCACCAATCCACATATGATGTGTAAATAACGACAATTGAGTTGGATAATCAATTGCAATATAAGGATAAGGAGGCATTGCATACATATGATGTGCAATAATAATAGTTAATGATCCTAACATAGCTAAATTAATAGCTAATTGTGCGTGCCAAGATGTTGTTAAAACTTCATATAAACCTTTATGACCTGCGCCAGTAAATGGTCCTTTATGAGCTTCAAGAATTTCTTTCATACTATGACCAATACCAAAATTAGTACGATACATATGACCAGCAATAATAAATAACACAGCAATAGCTAAATGATGGTGAGCAACATCTGTTAACCATAAACTAGCTGTTGTTGGATTTAAACCACCTTTAAATGTTAAAATATCTGAATATTTTGACCAGTTTCCTGTAAAGAATGGAACTAATCCTTCTTTAAAACTTGGGTATAAAGTACCAATAAATTCACGGTTAAGTAATAATTCATGCGGATCTGGAAGATCTTTTGGATCCATTCCTGAATCTAATAATTTATTAATTGGATTTCCAATATGAATTTCATGACCAGCCCATGATAATGACCCTAAACCTAAAAGAACTGATAAATGGTGATTTAACATTGATTCCGCATTTTGGAACCATTCTAATTTAGGAGCTGCTTTATGGTAATGGAACCAACCAGCAAATAGCATTAAACCAGACATTGCTAACGCACCTAAAGCTGTACAATACAATTGTTGTTGTGTTGTAATACCTTCTGCTCGCCAAATTTGGAAGAAACCAGAAGTAATCTGAATACCTTGGAAATTTCCTCCTACATCTGCATTTAAAATTTCTTGTCCTACAATCGGATAAACTGATTGTGCACTAGGTTTAATTTGTAAAGGATTAATTAACCATGCTGTATAATTTGAAAAATATGCTCCATGGAAATGCATTCCACTGATCCATAAGAAAATTATTGCAAGTTGTCCAAAATGAGCGCTAAAAATTTTGCGTGAAACATCTTCTAATGATTTTGTTTGTAAATCAAAGTCATGTGCATCAGCATGTAAGTTCCAAATCCATGTTGTTGTTTTTGGACCTTTTGCTAATGTTCTTGAAAAATGACCAGGTTTAGCCCATTTTTCAAAACTTGTTTCAACTACATCTAAATCAACAAGTACTTGTGCTTTTTTAATTTTTTTAGCTTCTTGTTCTTGTGGAGTTGTAACCATATATTAAACTACCGTAAAAATTACTAATTAACTATCAACCACACATCTGGTTCAAGTTTGATGTGAGGCATTCTTAAACTTTATTATAGAATATTAAATTGAATAACCAAATTAATAATTAAAAATTTTTATAATTACTTGATAATTTTTAAATTTCCCATTATATTTATCGTTATATGGGTCGATGCCTGAGTGGTTAAAAGGGGCGGATTGTAAATCCGCTGGTTCACGCCTACATAGGTTCAAATCCTATTCGGCCCAATTTATTATGATTAACTAGTAGCTTTTTGTAATCCTAACATTTGAGAATTACTTCTACCAGGTGCTACCATTGGGTAACAATTTTCATTTTCAATAACATTTACATCAACTAAAAATCCTTCATTATTACTAATTTTTGTAGAAATTAATTGATCTAAATCTTCAAAGTTATTTATTTGATACCCTTCAATACCATAAGCTTGAGAAATTGCTGAAAAATTCGGCATTCCGTTTCGCATATAAGAATTTGAAAAACGATTTCCATAAAAAGATTCTTGCCATTGTCGAACCATTCCTTGCCATCCATTATTAATAATAAATGTTTTGATACCTAATTGGTATTGGGAAATAGTTCCTAATTCTTGAATACACATTTGAAAACTTGAATCCCCGCTAATACAAATTACATCTTGATTCGGGTTGGCGATTTTCGCCCCAATAGCAGCTGGTAATCCAAATCCCATTGTTCCTAATCCAGCACTTGAAATCCATTTTTTTGGTTCACAATTAAGTAATTGCGCAGACCACATTTGATGTTGACCAACATCAGTTGTAAAAAAAGCATTTGAATTTTTTCTTCCAACTAATAATATTGTTTCTTGTGGAGATAATTTTTGGGATTTATAATTTATATTAATTAATGGATACATTTCTTTCCATTTATAAATTCTTTTTAACCAAGATTTTGTTTGATTTTTATCAATAGTAGAAAGATGACGCAATTCAATTAAGATTTTTAATAATACTTTTCGAACATCGCCAATAATAGCTAATTGAGGATATCGATTTTTAGAAATTTCTGCTGGATCAATATCAATATGTATTACTTCAGCATTTGAAGCAAATTCATCCAATTTTCCAGTTACACGATCATCAAATCGAGCACCAAGAGCTACTAACAAATCACATTCACTGATAGCAAAATTGGCATATGCAGTTCCATGCATTCCTAACATTCCTAAAGATAAATTATCTTTTTCATTATATGAACTTTTTCCCATTAATGTAGTTGTAACAGGAATTTGAAATACTTTTGCAAATTGTTGAAGAATTTTAAAAGCATTAGCTCGGATTATTCCACCCCCAACATAAAAAAGAGGCTGATAAGATTCAGATAAAAAAACAATATATTTATTTATAGTTTCAGAATTTGTTAAATGTTCAATTCGATAATTATTTTTTTTAAATAAATTTTTGATTTTCGGATAAGTATATGGAATTGTTTCTTCTAATCCTACATCTTTAGGAATATCAATTAGAACAGGTCCAGGTCGTCCGTTTTGTGCTAAAAAGAAAGCTTCAAAAAGAATTTCTGGTAATAAACTTGTATCTCTTACAGTATAAGAATGTTTAACAATTGGTAATGTAATTCCAAAGATATCAGTTTCTTGAAAAGCATCTGTTCCAATAAAACTTCTTCCTACTTGTCCAGTGATAACAATCATTGGAATAGAGTCCATACGAGCATTTGCAATTCCTGTTACTAAATTGGTTGCACCAGGGCCGGAAGTGGCAAAACAAACACCAACCTTATTAGTTGCACGAGAGTATGCATCAGCGGCATGAGCAGCACTTTGTTCATGTCTAACTAAAATATGCTTTATTAATTTCGCTTTTTCCCAATGATATAATTCGTCGTAAATTGGTAAAATGGCTCCTCCTGGATAACCAAAAATATGTTCAACTCCATTTTGAATTAAACTATCAATTAAAATATATGCACCGGTTCGTAAACACGTATTTTTTAGATTCATATTTATTTCTAAATAATTTTAAATAATGAAGTTAAGATAAATTTTTTAATAGTCTATAACAATAAAAAAAAATAATTAACAATAAATATTATAATGTATAATAAAAAATCTGGAAATAAAAGCCAAAAAGGAGTAGTTATCGACATTACAGATGACTAAGAAAATTAAAAAGGAGAGAGTGAGATTCGAACTCACGGAACCGGTAAGTTCATCTGATTTCAAGTCAGACGCAATAGACCACTCTGCCATCTCTCCGTAAATTATAAAAAAGTTTTATATTAATATGTCTTTTATAAGATATATTTATTATCATACCAAAAAGTATGATAAAATCAATAATCAATAAAATAAGAAAAAATTAAATCTTATTTTATTGATTTTTAATTAAAATTAAATTGTGCAATAATTAAAGGTAGGTATTGATTTAAGTATTATCAAACGATGTCATTCCAGTAAATTTTAGGGATGCCGGATTTGGATTTTTTCCAATGGAAAATTCTCGTTTTCCTACAGCAACTCTTCCTTCATTAACTTTTTCTGGAAAAACTCCATCTTTTGGATGAATAAATTGAATTTCACCACTTGGTAATAGTCTAAATAATCGATAATCGTTAATTTTAAAATTAGTACGTAATTGTTTACCTAAAGCTAAAGCTTGTTCTTTTCGAGCAAAATAAACCATATTTGGACCCTGTCTCATAATAGCGGCACCACCTGTTGGCATTTCAAAGATATTATCTTCTACTTTTGGTTTTTTAGCACTATTTGTCCAAGTTATAATATATTTTTCTTCCTTTTCAGCTGCGTATAACCATCCACCTGTGCTCCCACCAAATTCTGGAAAATATGAATCAAATGTTTCTATAGCCATAAATTTTTTATTTTTTATTTAATATATTAATCTGTTACTTTAAGCTTGCTCATTTTAAGACAATTTTCTCGATATTTTTTTATTCTAGCGGGGAATGGATTCGAACCATTGGCCTTCGGGTTATGAGCCCGACGAGCTACCGGGCTGCTCTACCCCGCCTGACTTAAAGGCTAGAATATATTATGCCTTTTATTATAATACATTTTTTTTTTTTTGATTAAAAAGTTTGTATAGTAATTATTAAGAGTAAATTAAAGAAAAAAAGCATTAAAATTATTCTCGAAAGTCGTTGAATAATAGGTTGAATCTTTTGAGTTTTAAGTAATTTATCATTTTTGATTAACAAAAAAGGTTTTTCCCATATTTGAGTATCATACCAAGAACTTTCTTCATAAACTAATCGCGATACATCAAAACGACTTTTAATTTGGTACCAATTTACATATAGTGTCAAAAACAAAATTAAAAGAAAACTATTAGTAATTAATAAATTAACTATTAAATAATTAAAAAAATTTTTTCCTGAAAATGAAATATTAGGGAATGTAAAAAAGAATGATATACTTGAAAAAAAAATATAAAGATTAATAATTTTTTTATAATACTTCTCTTTTCTTAATGTCGTCCAATTAGTGAGAAAATTTTCTTTCAGGGCAATGTATTCATTAATAGGTTTTTGGGTCTCCGGAACAGGACATAAAAGAAAAATTTTAATATTTGAATTCATAAGAATTTATTGTAAAAGATTTTTTAAAAAAAATTGAAACAAAACTTGTTTCCTTTTTATTTCTAAAAAAGAACAAGTTTTGTTTGAATTAATACTAAAATTAATTGTATTATTAAACAAACCCAAGTTATATTTTCAAGTGGATTTGCTGACATATTTGAATTTTGACTTGACGTAAAATCCTTTGTACTTTCATTCTGATTTAGAATTAAAATAATGGTAATTATACTATTAATTAATAAAAGTAAAATGAAAGGACTATTTAGTTCAGTCATACTTATGCTTAGCCTCCCCTTTCACTTTTTTCTTACTTTTTAAGTATTTGCTTGTACTTGTAAGAATACAAATCCTAAAGCTAATCCAAAAAGCGTAATAACACAACAACAAAAAGCTACACTGATAATTTCTCCCATATTTATTTTTAATTTAAAGTAATTGAGTATGTAATATTCTTATCTAATTTATTAGAATCCGTTTCTTCCCCAAACAACTAAAGCTAAAGAAAACGAAAATACTAACATTAAAGTTGCCCATCCTAAACTAAGTACATCAATCATAATTATTTCAACATTTTTAATTATCTTATTTAGTAATTTTAAGTCAAAAAAACGATTACTAGCAAGTATTAGTTATTATAGCTGTAACAAAGCGTTCGGTTTTTTGAAATATTAAAGTCTAAAAATGAAACAAAAAATTATATATATTTATTATTTTGAATATAGTTTTAAAAATTCAAATGGTTTTTAGATAATTGGTAATCTTTATTTTTTTTTTAAATATAACTTCTAATGCTATAATAGTTAAAAAAATAATAACAATAAATTCATTTATGATAACTGAATTAAATATATATCTTTCTCTTTTTGTAGCTGTTATTCTTTTAGCTTTTACCGTTCGTTTAGGTGTGTCATTATACCAATAAACTTAATTTTATTATTTAATACGAATTTAATAACTTAAATTTTTTTATGTCAACCGTTAAAAATTTAAATAACTTTCCTTTTGCCGCTATTATTGGACAAGAAGAAATGAAATTAGCATTACAATTAAATGTAATTGATCCAAAAATTGGTGGTGTTATGATCATGGGTGATCGTGGAACAGGTAAATCAACAACAATAAGAGCTTTAGCTGATTTACTACCCGATATTACAATTATTAAAAATGATCCTTTTAATACTGATCCAAAAGGATTAGAGAAAGAATATGAAACTGAAAATATTAAAATTCCAATGGTTGAATTACCGTTAGGAGCTACAGAAGATAGAGTTTGTGGAACTATTAATTTAAAAGAAGTTTTATCAGGTGGTAGTAGTACATTTGAACCAGGTTTATTAGCCCGTGCAAATCGCGGATTACTTTATGTTGATGAAATTAATCTTTTAGATGATCATTTAGTTGACGTTTTATTAGATTCCGCAGCTTCTGGTTGGAATACAGTAGAACGTGAAGGAATTTCAATTAAGCATCCAGCAAAATTTATACTTATTGGGTCAGGTAACCCAGAAGAAGGTGAATTAAGACCTCAATTATTAGATCGTTTTGGAATGCATGCTGAAATCCGAACTATTCGTGATCCTAACTTAAGAGTTAAAATTGTGGAAGAAAGAATTAGTTTTGATCAATCTCCACAAACTTGGTTTGAAAAATATGAAAATGAACAAATTAATATTCAAAACCGAATTGTAACAGCTCAAAAATTATTAAATCAAGTGAAAATTAGTAAAGAATTTCAATTAAAAATTTCTCAAATTTGTAGTGAATTAGAAATTGAAGGACTTCGTGGAGACATCGTTTCAACACGTGCTGCAAAAGCATTAACATCATTTGAAAATAGAACAGAAGTTACATTGGATGATATTAAACGAACGATTACACTTTGTTTAAGACACAGATGTCGTCGTGATCCAATGGAATCTATTAATTCAGGAGAAAAAATCGATAACGTTTTTGAAAAAATATTTTCAAACACTGGTATTTAATATTTAAAAAATTGAGCTCAGTAGGATTCGAACCTACATTAGAAACTTAGAAGGTTTCCGTCCTAGCCCTTAGACGATGAGCCCATTAATTATTATTGATAAGAAATATATGGGCGGTACTGGATTTGAACCAGTGGCCATCTGCTTGTAAGGCAGATGCTCTACCGCTGAGCTAACCGCCCTTATAGATTTATTGTATAATAGAATAATCAAAGAATAAAGATTTTTTATTCAAGTTTAAATTCACCTTTAAACTTAATAAATTAAAAATATAATTATAAAACGATTCAATTAACGTTTTATCAAAATATAACAAATTATAAAAATTTTTAATTAGTTTTCAAAATTATTTAATGATTGAAAAAGAATATAGTTAGCAACTTCTTCAATATCTTCTTCTTTTAATCTACCACTAAAAGCGGGCATTCCATTTTTTCCATTAATTATTTGATAGGTCACAGCTTGTAAAGTATTCATACCATTTGTTTCAAGTGCTTCTTTTTTTAAATTTTTTTCAGGAATAATGATATTATTGCCAGCAAGATGACAAATAATACAATTTGAACGAAAAATGGCTTCTCCTTTTTCAAAATTTTTTCCTTCTACTTTGGAATAATTATAAAAACTAATTAAAATAGTAGTAAAAATATACAGAAATGAATTTAATTTACTCATTAAAAATATAAATAAAACTTAAAAAATTTAATAAAAACTAAAAATAATTATTATTTTTAGTTTTTATTAAGGGTATTGATGAATAGAATTAGTCTACAGGTTTTAATTGTAATGTATATTCTGTTTCACGATTAATTCCTTTTTCAAATCCAGCTGCTGCTGCACGAGCACGTCCAGAATGCCACCAGTGTCCTACTAATAAGAAGAAACCAAGGAAGAAATGAGAACAAGTTAACCAAGAACGTGGTGAAACATAGTTAACTGAGTTAATTTCTGTAGCAACTCCACCTACTGAGTTTAATGCTCCTAAAGGTGCATGTGTCATATATTCTGCAGCTCTACGTTCTTGCCAAGGTTGAATATCATTTCTAATTTTATTGATATCTAAACCATTTGGACCACGTAATGGTTCAACCCATGGTGCACGTAAATCCCAGAAACGCATTGTTTCACCACCGAAAATAATTTCTCCACTAGGTGAACGCATTAAATATTTTCCTAATCCTGTTGGTCCTTGTGCCGAAGCTACATTTGCTCCTAAACGTTGGTCACGAACTAAGAATGTAAAAGCTTGAGCTTGTGAAGCTTCTGGACCTGTCGGACCAAAGAATTCACTAGGGTAAGCAGTATTGTTGTACCATACAAAAACAGAAGCTGTTAATCCCATTACAGATAATGCAGCTAAACTATATGATAAATAAGCTTCACCAGACCATACGAAAGCTCTTCTTGCCCAAGCGAATGGTTTTGTTAAAATGTGCCAAATTCCACCTGAGATACATAAAATAGCCATCCAAATATGTCCACCTACTAAATCTTCTAAGTTATTGATTGAAATGATCCAACCATCACCACCGAATGGAGATTTGAAAACATAACCAAAAATAACAAAAGGATTTAATGTTGGATTTTTTACTAGACGAACATCTCCTCCACCTGGAGCCCATGTATCATAGATTCCACCGATATACATAGCTTTAACTACTAATAAGAATGCACCAATTCCAAGTAAACATAAATGAATACCTAAGATTGTTGTCATTTTATTTTTGTCACGCCAGTCATATCCAAAAAGAGGAGAATTTGTTTCTAATGTGTCAGGACCAAATAAAGAATGGTAAATACCACCAAATCCTAAAACAGCAGAAGAAATTAAATGAACAACACCAACAACAAAGTATGGATAAATATCAGTAATTTCTCCACCAGGTCCAACACCCCAACCTAAAGTTGCTAAATGTGGAAGAAGAATAAATCCTTGGTCATATAAAGGTTTTTCAGGAATAAAATGAGAAACTTCAAATAAAGTCATTGCACCACACCAGAATACCATTAATCCTGCATGTGCTACATGAGCACCAAGAAGTTTTCCTGAAAGATTAATTAATCGAGCGTTACCAGCCCACCATGCAAATCCTGTTGATTCTAATGTTTTATTAGTCGTAATTTCTAAATCATCAAAGCGCGTTTCCACGTGGTAATACCTCCTCTGGGAATATATAATTTTCATGCGGTTGATCTTGTGCAGCCATCCATAAACGAATACCTTCATTTAAAAGAATATTTTTCGTATAGAATGTTTCAAATTCTGGATCTTCTGCTGCTCTTAATTCTTGAGAAATGAAGTCATATGCACGTAAGTTTAATGCTAAACCTACAATACCAACAGCACTTGCCCAAAGACCTGTTACAGGAACAAATAACATGAAGAAGTGTAACCAACGTTTGTTTGCGAACGCTACTCCAAAAATTTGAGACCAGAAACGATTTGCAGTTACCATAGAATATGTTTCTTCAGATTGTGTTGGAGTAAATGCACGGAATGTATTTGCTGCATCACCATCTTCAAATAATGTATTTTCTACTGTTGCACCATGAATTGCACATAATAAAGCTCCACCTAAAACTCCTGCAACTCCCATCATATGGAATGGGTTAAGTGTCCAGTTATGGAAACCTTGTAAAAATAAAAGGAAACGGAAAATTGCTGCTACACCAAAACTAGGTGCAAAGAACCAGCTTGCTTGTCCTAATGGATAAAGTAAGAATACTGATACGAAAATTGCAATTGGTGCTGAAAACGCAAGAGCATTATATGGACGAATCCCTACAAGACGTGCAATTTCAAATTGACGTAAACAGAAACCAATTAATGCAAATGCACCATGTAATGCAACGAATGCCCATAATCCACCAATTTTAAACCATAAAGTAAGATTACCTTGTGCTTCTGGACCCCATAATAATAATAACGAATGTCCCATACTATTCGCTGGAGAAGATACTGCTGCAGTTAAGAAATTGCAACCTTCTAAAAACGAACTTGCTAAACCATGTGTATACCATGAAGTAACGAAAGTAATTCCTGTTAACCAACCACCAAGTGCTAAATATGCA
>Ga0247831_1001885_pt1:30000-36689 | contig 36689 bp, 32 predicted proteins | sample LaCruzMarch2015__9_FD_192406 | JGI IMG/M metagenome (GOLD analysis project Ga0247831, IMG submission 192406) | Freshwater microbial communities from meromictic Lake La Cruz, Castile-La Mancha, Spain - LaCruzMarch2015_1m | ecosystem: Environmental > Aquatic > Freshwater > Lake...
TAAGACCCTATGAAGCTTTACTGTATCCTGAAATTGAGTTTTGATTTTATTTGCGCAGAATAGGTGGGAGACTTTGAAGTTGTTCTTGTGGGAATGATGGAGTCATCAGTGAGATACCACTCTGATAAAATTGACATTCTAACTTCATACCGTAAACCGGTTGAAAGACAGTTTCAGGTGGGCAGTTTGACTGGGGCGGTCGCCTCCTAAAAGGTAACGGAGGCGTACAAAGGTTTCCTCAGATCGGTCAGAAATCGATCTTAGAGTGCAAAGGCAAAAGGAAGCTTAACTGTGAGACAAACAAGTCGAGCAGAGACGAAAGTCGGTCTTAGTGATCTGACGCTGCTGTGTGGAAAGGGCGTCACTCAACGGATAAAAGTTACTCTAGGGATAACAGGCTGATCTCCCCCAAGAGTTCCTATCGACGGGGAGGTTTGGCACCTCGATGTCGGCTCATCGCATCCTGGGGCGGTAGTACGTCCCAAGGGTTGGGCTGTTCGCCCATTAAAGCGGTACGTGAGCTGGGTTCAGAACGTCGCGAGACAGTTCGGTCCATATCCGGCGTGGGCGTTAGAGTATTGAGAGTGACCTTTCTCTAGTACGAGAGGACCGAGAAAGACATACCGCTGGTGTACCAGTTATCGTTCCAACGGTACATGCTGGGTAGCTACGTATGGTTTGGATAACCGCTGAAGGCATCTAAGTGGGAAGCCGTCCTCAAGATGAGTACTCTTAGGTTACGGAAAGACGATCCGTTTGATAGGTATCCGGTGTACATATAGCAATATATTTAGCCTAGATATACTAATTAACCTTATTCTTAAGTTTATTTATTTATTTTTTAATTTCGGTATCTATAGCATAATGGTACAACGCCATCCCATTCCGAACATGGTTGTTAAACGTTATTGCGGTCAAAATACTTAGAGAGCAGTCTCTTGGGAAAATAGCACGATGCCGAAATTTTTTTTTTTTAGTTTTTCTTTTTTTTATTTAAAATTATATTATTCTTAGAATACTTTTCTTAGAACATTCTTGGACCTAAAGTAAAGATTTCACCTTTTATCCATTTTTTCCAATCAGAACAATAAAAAAAAAAACGTGCCTCATAAAATTTTAAGTATTTCTCTTCTATTAATCTTTTCTGATTAATTTCATCTACTAAAATAGGGTTTGGAAAATTATTTACTTCTGGATCAGACTCGAAATCTTTTTCTAAATCTTCTTTAAGAATTGAATAATACATTTCATTAACTGTTTCTTCAATAAAAAAAATACATTCTTCTGTATTAGGTACATATGAAGAAAATAGGGGAGCTATACGGTTACAGATTTTTTGAATAATTAAAGTTAAAATTTTTTCGATTAAATTTTTTTTTTCTTTTTTATTCATAGTTAAATTTTAGCTTTTTTATTTCTTTTAAATCATTCTAAATCATTTAGATTTTCTCCTTAAGTTGGACTTGAACCAACGACATACCGGTTAACAGCCGATCGCTCTACCGACTGAGCTATTAAGGAATTACACAAATATAACAAATGTTACTTCAAAAGGAATCTTACCAAAAATAAGAAAAATGTCAAAAACTAATATCTCAAAAAATTACAGTTTTATTTGAAGTAAAAAAAAAGTTGGGATAAAAAAAAAAAAGAACCATAATTAATAATAATTGGAAGAGGGGACGATTATGACAGCAACTTTAGAAAGATACGAAAGCCAAAATATCTGGGAACGTTTTTGTTCTTGGATTACAAGTTTAGATAACCGTTTATATATTGGATGGTTTGGTGTTGTAATGATTCCTACATTATTAACAGCAACAACATGCTTTATTATTGCATTTATCGCTGCTCCACCAGTTGACATTGATGGAATCCGTGAACCGGTAGCAGGATCTTTATTATATGGAAACAATATCATTACTGGTGCTATTATTCCAAGTTCAAACGCCATTGGTGTTCATTTTTATCCAATTTGGGAAGCTGCTTCAGTTGACGAATGGTTATATAACGGTGGTCCATACCAATTAGTTGTATTACATTTCTTAACAGGTGTTGCTTGCTATTTAGGACGTGAATGGGAATTAAGTTTCCGTCTTGGCATGCGTCCTTGGATTTTCGTTGCATTCTCTGCTCCTGTAGCAGCGGCAACTGCAGTATTTTTAATTTACCCAATTGGTCAAGGAAGCTTCTCTGATGGTATGCCTTTAGGTATTTCTGGAACATTTAACTTCATGTTAGTATTCCAAGCTGAACATAACATTTTAATGCACCCATTCCATATGGCTGGTGTAGCAGGTGTATTTGGTGGATCTTTATTCTCTGCAATGCACGGTTCTTTAGTAACTTCTTCTTTAATCCGTGAAACTTCTGAAATCGAATCTCCAAACTATGGTTATAAATTTGGTCAAGAAGAAGAAACGTACAACATCGTAGCTGCTCATGGTTACTTTGGACGTTTAATTTTCCAATACGCAAGTTTTAACAATTCTCGTGCATTACATTTCTTCTTAGCTGCTTGGCCAGTTGTTGGAATTTGGTTAACTGCTTTAGGAATCAGTACTATGGCATTCAACTTAAATGGTTTCAACTTCAACCAATCTATTGTTGACAGTCAAGGACGTGTAATTAACACTTGGGCTGATATCGTTAACCGTGCTAATTTAGGTATGGAAGTAATGCATGAACGTAACGCTCATAACTTCCCATTAGATTTAGCTGTTAATGCTCCAGTTATTGTTGGATAATTAATTCAAATATTCAGCAATATAAAACTAAAGACTCCTAAACAGAGTCTTTGGTTTTTTTAATTCTCTATTTCAATTGTAATTCCGAGTCAAAAATTTCAAGAACGTCACAAACAAAAAAGAAAACAAAAAAACAAAAAAAAAATATAGCTTCCAAATTATGCGGAAACTAGTTTTAATGAATTCGAAGTAAGCATTACCTCCATTCTCTTTAAGTCAACTATATCCAATTTCCTTAATTCTTTCTTCTTCTTATAGTCACCGTAAGATGTTACTAAAACACGATAAATTAATTCCGACAGACTTAATTCTCTATCTATTGCTTCTTTTGCCAGGTATCGTTTTAAGTTTTTTGATATTACTAAAGTGAATTTTATTTTTTCCTCGTCTTTTTCGTCTTTTTCTTCTTTTTTTTCCTCTTCTTCGTTTGTGGAATTCATTATTCTCCTATTATTATCCTAATACCTTCTTTATCTTAAGTGTACTCTTTTTATAATACCTTATCAATACGTATGCCAGTATGTACGCATTTAAAAACACTGGATAATAAAATTAAGTATAAATTTCGAGGTTTCTCGATTTCAAAAGAAGAATTACTCACAAAGAAAGAGCAAACCCAAATAAAAGACCTATTAGGAACATTCAAGCACATTTTATTAAATACAAAATCCAATTATTTCATCGTATAAATTAATACCATTTAAAATTACATGAAACATTCCTCCCAATCTTGTGGGGAGCCGGTGGGGAGACGGATCCCATATGGCCCCACAGTTTGTAATTATGTCCAACACTGTAATGGTTGATATCAACATTAGACCACGTATATGGACTAAAATAGCTATGAATGATTTAGTTAATCCTCTTGTCCAATTACGAAAACAATTAAAAGATTTAACAAAACAAGGGATTCAAAAAAACGAAAATGAAGGGAAACAAAAATTAATTACGAATACTCTTTATGGGGTTATTGCTTCTCAATATTTTGAAACGAATAATACGGTTATTGCTAATAACATTACTGCTCAAGTTCGAAATAATATTTGGAAAGCTTCCAGATGTTTACAAGGAATTCAATGTATTACAGATGGTTTTCAATATCAACCAGACAATGTATTAGCTTTTAAAAAAAATTATAATAACAAGCCTAGACTTGAAATATTATCTGATTATGAGGCATTAAAAAAACATCGTTCTATAATCAAAATTTCATTAGGAAATATTGATTGGAAACCATTATATGAAAAGAAAGATTTGTCTCAATTTCCAAATGTAGATGAATTGGCACAAATTCATATCAATGAATTTTGGAAACAATATGATGATCCAATTCCTTTTGTTGTGGAACATAAAATGGAAAATACTTCTAATGATTTATTTACCATTAAGAAAGCACATTACGCTTTCAAAACCCTCGAGAATAAAATTAAGTACAAATTTCGAGGATTAGCGATTCCAGAAGAAGATTTAAATTTCAAGAAATCTATTCATTATCAAAATGATGAATATTTGGATGAAGACGTCAATTTTCAAGATTATCCAGAAGAGTTTCAAACAGAAATAGAAAGAGAAACAGACTCGCACGAGGATTTACAAAAGGCAGTCTTTTCTAAAATTGCTCATTCGTTATTAACACGAACAAATCTTTTTTTAAGTACTTTAGAGGTAAAGGTAAAAAGTATAACGACTATCAATGATTATTTATTTAATCAGATGAAAATCGCTAGAGGAGAATTAATAAACCAGCTATTTCCGGGTGATCCTCAGTTTAAAATTCAAACATTTAAATTAACAAATGAAGATTTGCCCTGTAAAAACTGGAAAGAATATAAAAAATGGAAAGCAAATCCATTGAATTATGCATCAAAAATTCGTTTAGGAGTATTAATAACGCCAGAAGAATTAGAACAAATTTTGAATGAAAGAATTAGCGATCATCTAAAATAATTGACGCTAAACATCATTTTTTTTCTATTTTTTCTTATGTTGTGACCCCCCAAAATTGAAAAAAGTAGGGGGGTCACAACAACAAAAAAAAAAGTCTTAAGAATCCAATAATTCATTAAGATTAAAAGATGTGTAATTTTCAAAAAACACTCCATTTTTGTGCCATATAGGGGTACGAAAAAATAAATACAACAATGAATCCCATTTCCCTTTTATTTTCCACTTCATTTTCCTTAGTTGTGTGGAATCTTTGACACCATTCTCACTCATAATAATCTTACCTTTCTTCCTCTCCTCTCCTCTTCTTCTTCATCTTTTTTCTCTCCTCGGTCCTTCGTACCTCGTCCGGAAAAAAGATGAAGAAGAAGAAATAGAAGAATCCCCATATTCTTGTATGGATTATTTCTGTTTAAGAAATAAGGAATACGAGAATATGGGGATTCGATAACATATTTTCCGGATGTAATGACCTCTTGGTATTTTCTTTCTCGTCTGAAGAATAATTCTGAAGAGGAGAAAGGAAATACCAAGAGGTCATTATGTAAAGATAAAGATAATGATAGACACAAACGGGGAAGTTAAATGTGGAGTGTTAGGTGCCGGATCCCATAAGGGATCCGGTTCCGGTTCCGTTTCTTAATGTTTCATGTAATTTTTTCTTGTATTAATTTATTCTATGAAATACCTGACATGTGTTTTTTCTTGGATTTGTATTTGTATTTTCTAAATTGAAATTGAAATTGAATTCACTTCTTTTCTTTTAATTACTTTATTGAAATGAAATGAAATGATTTTATATGATATTGGGTGATATTTCTATTGTTCTTTGGTTTTTTCTTTTTTGTTGTAATTGTGAATTGTTTTCATACGCTTGTTTTATGTGTTTTAATTGTGTTTCGATTGTTGTTTTGGGTTCTAATGTATTCTATGTCGTTGTTCTCTTGTTTTTGTTTTTAAATTGAAGAATATGAATTTGAAATTGATTTGAATTATTTTATTTGATTATATTTGAATATCTAAATGTTTTGGAATTGTTTTAAATAGGCTGTTTGAAATTCTATTGCTGTTTTGTTATTTATATTTTAAATTGAATTCTAATTATATTTGTAATCATTTGAATTGAAATAAAATGAATTCGAATTCATTTCTTCATTTGATAATGAAATTGAAATTATAATTGAAATGAATTGTTTTGATTTTGAATTTTTTATATTAATTTAATTCCATTTCAATTCGTTTTTTTAAATGAAATTCAATTGTTTTTTTTTTATTTAAATTTGAAATTGAAATTTATATCCTATTTTTAATTATTTGAATTGGTTAAATTATATTCTTTTGTTTTATTCCTATTTGAATTTGAAATGAAATTGAATTCGAATTCTTTTCTTATTTTGATACTTAAATTGAATTTGGAATTGGAATGAATTGTTTTGAATTGAAATTGTTATCTTTGAAATTATTGACAATCCAATTAAATTAATTCTATTTCTATATTAATTTAAATTGAAATTGAAATTGAATTCGAATTCATTTCTTATATTTATACTGAAATTGAAAAGAATTATTTTAATTGTGAATTAGAAAATTGGTTTTATAACTAATTCAATTTGTTTTTCTTTTTATGGTTCTATTTAATTAAATTCAATTATTACTACAAAAGTAGTATTGCATCTTTGATTTGTTTTTGTCTTTTTCTTATTATTTTGATTTAGTTTATTGAATTGTAATTGTAATTTGGAATTGAAATGAATTGTTTTAAATTCAAATTGTTTGATATTGAATTTTGGTATTTGAAATTGAAAAGAATTGCTTCTATTTCAATTGATTTGTTATTTGTGGAGTGATTTGATTTTGATTAAAGTCCTTGTAAATAATTGTGATCAGCCATCGTTGTTGATATTGCGCTTCCTATTTCTTTCATTAATTCTATTATTTTATTTGTTTTCTTTGTTTCTTTTTCTTCTATGTGTTCTTGTTCTTGTTCTTCTTGATTTT
>Ga0247831_1001892_pt1 | contig 36565 bp, 36 predicted proteins | sample LaCruzMarch2015__9_FD_192406 | JGI IMG/M metagenome (GOLD analysis project Ga0247831, IMG submission 192406) | Freshwater microbial communities from meromictic Lake La Cruz, Castile-La Mancha, Spain - LaCruzMarch2015_1m | ecosystem: Environmental > Aquatic > Freshwater > Lake | place: Spain...
TCGCCAGCTTCATGCAAGCTTTGAACGACTGAGAATGGATCACTAAACAAGATGGACGCACGTAATTCCTGGGGTTCCTATCCCGACGCGCAAGGCCGCTTTGGCCAATTTGGCGGTCGCTTTGTTGCTGAAACCTTGATGCCCAACATCTTGGCGCTGCAGCAAGCCTATGAGGATGCCAAGGCCGATCCGAGCTTCCAAGAAACCTTGGACGTTTTCTTGCGTGATTATGTCGGTCGTCCGAGCCCGCTCTATTTTGCTGAGCGCCTGACCGATCATTTCGGCGGGGCGAAAATCTATTTCAAGCGCGATGAACTCAATCATACCGGGGCGCATAAGATCAACAATTGCATGGGCCAGATTTTCTTGGCCATGCGGATGGGCAAAACACGCATCATCGCTGAAACCGGCGCTGGCCAGCATGGCGTGGCTACGGCAACTGTCTGTGCCCGCTTTGGTCTGCCTTGCATCGTTTATATGGGCGCGACGGATGTGGAGCGGCAAAGCCCGAATGTGTTCCGGATGAAATTGTTGGGTGCCGAAGTCCGCCCCGTTGATGCAGGTACTGCAACGTTAAAAGATGCGATGAATGAAGCGCTGCGCGATTGGGTCACCAATGTGGATGATACCTTTTACATCATCGGCACCGTCGCAGGCCCACACCCCTATCCGCAATTGGTTCGTGACTTCCAATCCGTGATTGGGCGGGAAACCAAGCAGCAAATGCTGGAGCGTGAAGGCCGTCTACCCGATGCTTTGGTGGCCTGCATCGGTGGGGGCTCCAACGCCATTGGCCTGTTCCATCCTTTCCTCGAAGACGAAAGCGTCAAGATTTATGGCGTGGAAGCGGCTGGCCACGGCATTGAAACAGGTCAGCATGCGGCGGCTTTGACCGGCGGACGGCCTGGCGTTTTGCATGGCAATCGCACCTATCTTTTGCAGAATGACGATGGTCAGATCATTGATGCGCATTCGATCTCGGCGGGCTTAGACTATCCGGGCGTAGGGCCAGAGCACGCGTTTTTGAAAGATACCGGTCGGGCGACCTATTTGTCGGCGACCGATGATGAAGCACTTGAAGCCTTCCAGCTTTGTGCGCGGCTTGAAGGAATTTTGCCGGCGCTGGAGCCGTCGCATGCCTTGGCCCGCGTGGGCGAGATTGCCAAGGATGTCGGCAAGGGTGGCATCGTGGTGATGAACCTATGTGGCCGTGGTGACAAAGACATTTTCACCATCGCCAATGCTCTAGGGGCGAAGATCTAATGCCAGTGGGACGTCTTTCTAACGCCTTTGCGCGCGCTAAAGCTGAAAATCGTGCCGCCTTGGTTGCTTATGTCATGGCAGGGGATCCTTCCTTGGAGGTATGTGCCGCCATTTTGGACGCTTTGCCAAAAGCAGGGGTTGATGTGATCGAGCTGGGTTTTCCGTTCACTGACCCAATGGCCGATGGACCATCGATCCAGCGCGCGGGCATTCGCGCTTTGAAAAATGGTACGACCTTGCGCAAGACCATGGCGCTGGTTGCACAATTTCGTCAGAAACATCCTGAAACGCCTTTGATCGTGATGGGCTATCTTAACCCAGTTGAGACCATGGGCTACGGTGCCTTTGCGCGTCATGCTGCCGAAGTGGGCATTGATGGGGCGATCATAGTTGATGCTCCGCCCGAGGAAGATTCCGATTTGCGTGCGGCCATGCAGGCCAGCGATCTGGCACTCATCCGGCTCGCCACCCCGACCACGGACGCAAAGCGCTTGCCAGCGGTCGTCGCGGGTGTCAGTGGCTTTGTCTATTACGTCTCGGTCGCAGGTATCACCGGAGATAAGGCGATTGAAACCGCCGATATCGCAGAAGCTGTCGCCGCTGTGCGTCAGGCCTCAGGTCTTCCGGTCGCGGTCGGGTTTGGCATCAAGACGCCAGAAGCGGCTGCCCGCACGGCCAAGATCGCCGATGGCGTGGTGGTTGGCTCTGCCCTGGTTGACGTGATCGCCAGCGCGCATGAAACTGGCTCGGATGCTGCACAAGCCGCCGCCGCGTTTTGTCAGTCCTTGTCGCAAGCCATTGCGCAAGCCCGCTAGGAGCCACACGCATGAACAGCTGGATCGACCGCATCCGCCCGGGCATCAATAAGCTCCTACAAAAGCGCGAAACGCCTGATAATCTCTGGGTCAAAGATCCCGATAGTGGCGAAATGCTCTACCGCGTTGATCTGGAAAACAGCCAATGGGTGACGCCTTCAGGCCGCCACATGCGGATTGGGCCAGAGCTTCGCTTCCGCTATTTGTTTGATGGCGAAAGCTGGCTGGCAATCGATACGCCCAAAGTGGTGGAAGACCCTTTGAAGTTCAAAGACGATAAGCGCTATGTGGATCGCCTGAAAGATGCACGTGCGAAAACCGGTCGCGATGATGCGATGGCGATTGGCTATGGCAAGGTCGGTGGCAGTCCTGCCGTCGCGTTGGTGCAGGACTTTAGCTTCATGGGGGGCTCGCTCGGCATGGCCGCTGGCGAGTCGTTCATTAAGGCCGCTCAAGAAGCGCTGGACCGTAAATGCCCTCTGATCTGCTTTACCGCCGCTGGCGGTGCGCGGATGCAGGAAGGCATTTTGTCTTTGATGCAAATGCCGCGCACGACCTTGACCATTGATGCCCTGCGCCGCGCAGGCCTGCCCTATATCGTCGTCCTGACGGACCCCACGACAGGTGGCGTCACAGCAAGCTATGCCATGTTGGGTGATGTTCACATCGCAGAACCCGGTGCCCTAATTGGCTTTGCCGGACAGCGCGTGATTGAGCAAACCATCCGCCAGAAATTGCCACCGGGCTTCCAACGGTCCGAGTATCTGTTGGAACATGGCATGGTCGATATCGTGGTTGATCGCCGTGAACTCAAAGCCACATTGGCACGCATTTTGGGTTTGTTGCGGGCTTAATCGGCTTGCGGATGGATCCGATTAATTGATATAGAAATATATCATTTGAATGGATCGACGCCGAAGTGGACCTAGCCCTTTTCACGCTCTTGCATCTTCTCGTTTTCGTCTATTGGTTAGGCGGCGATTTGGGCGTGTTTTATAGTTCCACCATTCTGACCAATGCGAAGCAATCGGCAGCGGCGCGCGTGGCAGCCGCGCAGGTTCTGGCGCAAGTCGATATGGCCCCGCGCACAGCGATGATCCTCACTTTGCCAACGGGTCTGACCTTGGCGGCCTTAAAAGGATGGCTCGTGCTAGGGCCTTTGAGCCTTGCTTTGATTTGGGTCGCTGGACTGATCTGGCTCGCGCTCGCTTGGCTGCTGCATGTCCGGCATCTAAGCCCAACCTCAATACTGCGTAGAGCTGACCTTGCCATTCGCTGGGTCGTTATCGCGGTCTCGACCGCGCTGGCGCTGAACCTTTGGCCCAATGCGCCGGCTTTGCCCCTGTTTCTGAAGGCCAAGTGCGCAATCCTTGCCGCCACGATCCTCTGTGGTCTGTTGATCCGCCGCGCCTTGGTTCGCTTTGGCCCAGCCTTTGGTCGGCTTGTGCAAGAAGGCGCAAGCCCAGAAACCGATGCAGAGATTGCCCGCGCCCTAGATGAAAGCCGCCCGCTGGTGGTGACCATTTGGCTGCTCTTGCTGGTCGCAGCCTTTTTGGGCTTAGCTAAACCGTTATGAAGGATCCTAACCATGGCTGAACCCGCTCCCCTCCACATGGCTTTAGCCGACCGTTTGGCACAGCTGATTGGGGCAGACTATGTCGCCCGCGACGAAGACACCCGCCGCGCTATGAGTGAGGATGTTTTCAGCCAAGGGGGCGTGGCGGGTCTGGTTGTGGCCCCGGCCAATCTCGATGAATTGTCGCAGGTTTTAGAGGCGGCCCATCAAGCAGGCGCAATCATTGTGCCGCGCGGTGGTGGCATGAGCTATACGTCCGGCTTTGTCACCGAGCAGGCTGGTACTGTGGTTATCGATATGCGGCGGATGGATCAAATCCTTTCGGTCAGCGCCGAAGACATGCTGGTAACGGTGCAAGCTGGGGCCACTTGGGCCTCTTTGCAGGCAGTCTTGACGCCGCTTGGCCTGCGGACCCCGTTCTGGGGCCCATTGTCCGGCTTAAGCTCCACCATTGGCGGTGGTCTATCCCAACTAAACGCTTTCTTTGGCGCGGGCATTTGGGGGACGACGTCGGAGAGCGTTACGTGTCTGACGGTGGTTCTGGCGGACGGTAGCATCTTGCGGACGGGCAGCGCGGGGACCTTAGGGGGCAGCCCTTTCTTCAAGCACTATGGTCCTGACCTCGCCGGTCTTTTCTGCGGCGATTGCGGCGCGCTGGGCATCAAGGCAGAAATCACGTTGCGTCTGATCCCGGCTCCGGCTCATGAGGCGCATATAAGCTTTGCCTTGCCCGATCTCGCTTCAACGGCGCGTGCCACGGCCGCAGTCGCGCGCACCAATCTCGCCAGCGAGGTTTGTGCTTTTGATCCTAATCTGGCCAAAATCCGCATGCGGCGCGCCAATCTGCTGCAGGATGTGAAGACCTTGGCAGCCGTCATAGGCGCTCAAAAGAACGTATTTGAGGGCGTCAAACAGGGTGCAAAGATGGCCTTGGCTGGGCGCGGTTTTATGGATGATGCGGGCTATACTTTGCATCTGATCACCGAAGGCGCTTCCGCCGCCCAAGTCGAGGAAGCTGCCCGCACGTTGCGCGATCTTATGAAGGGCCATGGTGGCCGCGAAATTGAGAATACAATTCCAAAGGCGATGCGCGCGGCACCCTTTACCCCTCTAAACAATATCCTTGGGCCCGATGGCGAACGCTGGGTGCCCATTCATGGCATTGTGCCCCTGTCGCAAGGCGAGGCCTGCTGGCAGGAGTTGGATATCTTGTTTGCGTCCTATGGTCAGGCATTTGAGGCCCGGGGCATGACGAGCGGCTATTTGGTGACAACGATCAGCACCAATGGCTTTTTGATTGAGCCTGTCTTCTTCTGGCCAGATGCCCGCTATGGCATTCATGAAACCACGCTGGAGCCGTCTTACTTGGCTAAAGTGCCAAAACTGCCAGCAAACGCTGACAATGCGGCTTTGGTCGATGAAGTGCGTGGGAAGATTCTCGATGTTTTCGAACGTTTTGGCGCAACACATTTCCAAATCGGTCGCACCTATCGGTATGCGCAAACGCGGGAACCGGTCACGTTGGCGCTTCTCAAAGCGATCAAAGCCCACCTTGATCCAGATAATCGCATGAATCCCGGGGTATTAGGCCTATGAGCATACGCGACCTTGCAGTCAAAAATCCGCGCACGGGCCAAGTGGATTTCACGATTGAGGCCGCAGACGCCGTTGCGGTTCAAGCACTGGCATCGCGTGCCCGTTCCGCGCAGCCAGCGTGGCAGGCCTTGGGGCTAGAGGGTCGGGCACAGGCGCTTCTGGCACTGCAAGCGGCCATCACCCGTCACTTTGACGCCATTCACGCCGCACTGGCAGACGATACGGGGCGGAACAAAATTGCCCGGCGCGAGATCGAAGGCGCGTTGGCGAGCCTTGGGGGCTGGGCCGCTCAAGCACCGCATTTGTTGCCGACCGCGTGGACGGATGGCCGCTTTGATCCGCGTATGGCCCATGCGCCGCAATGGGTGCCTTATGGGCTCGTAGGCGTGATCAGCCCGTGGAATTTTCCTGTGACTTTATCGATGATCGATACCATCCCGGCACTTTTGGCTGGGTGCAGCGTCATCATCAAGCCTTCCGAAGTCACGCCGCGTTTTGTAGCGCCCCTACAGGCGGCCATCGCTGAAGTGCCGGCCCTCGATGGCGTTCTTCAACTGGTTCTGGGGGACGGGGGAACGGGTATCGCCTTGATCGACGCGGTTGATGCCATTTGCTTTACGGGCTCGGTCGCCACTGGCAAAAAGGTTGCCGTCCAAGCCGCAGGCCGCTTGATCCCGTCCTTCTTGGAACTGGGCGGCAAAGACCCTCTGATCATTACAGAAACAGCCGACCTAGACCGTGCCGTCACCGCGGCCTTGCGCGGTTCGGTTCTGTCGACGGGCCAAGCGTGCCAATCGATTGAGCGCATTTATGTCGCCCGGCCTCTTTATGAGGATTTTGTCGCGAATTTGGTCGCGGCCGCCAAGGCGGCTCGCTTTAACCAGCCAGACCGTCATATCGGCGAGATCGGCCCTATGATTTTTGGCAAGCAGGCCGAGACGATTGCCTCTCAATTGGCGGACGCGGTTGCCAAGGGCGCGAAGGTCCTTTCCGGTGGGGTGGTAGAGCATCATTTGGGCGGCGACTGGATTGCGCCAACGGTGGTGGTCGATGTCGACCACAGCATGGCCCTGATGCGCGAAGAGACCTTTGGCCCGGTCATGCCGGTTATGGCATTTGATACGGTCGAAGAAGCCATTCATTTGGCTAACGATAGCGAGTTTGGCCTCTCAGCCGCCGTAATCGCGGGCACCTTGGCGGAGGCTGAAGCCATTGGTCGCCAGATTGAGGCGGGTGCCATCAGCCTTAATGATGCTGCCTTAACGAGCCAATTCTATGAAGCGGAAAAGCAAAGCTTCAAGGCCAGTGGTCTCGGGGGCTCGCGCATGGGGCCTGCTGGCTTCCAGCGCTTCTGCCGCCGGAAAGCCTTGATCGCCAATAGGGGTGACGTAACGCCCTTGAGTGCTTATTCTGAAGAGACTTGAAGTCGCGACCCCATCAAAAAGGAAACACCCCATGCAAGACCCCGTTGTTATCGTCGGTTTGGCCCGCACGCCTATGGGCGGCCTGTTGGGGGAGTTGAGCAGCTTTAGCGCCAATGAATTGGGTGCCGTTGCCGTAAAGGCTGCGATGGCCGAAGCAGGAATTGCTGGCGCAGATGTCGATTGGATTTTGATGGGCAATGTTCTGCCTGCTGGCCAAGGCCAAGCCCCCGCCCGTCAAGCAGCGTTAAAGGCTGGCCTGCCTTTAAGCGTTGAGGCAACCACACTCAACAAAATGTGCGGCTCTGGCATGCAAGCGACGATTATGGCGGCTAACGCCATCAAAGCGGGCGAAGCTAAGATCGTCATCGCCGGTGGGATGGAGAGCATGTCCAACGCCCCTCATCTTATGAAATCCCATCGAGGCGGCGTAAAGTATGGCCATGATCGGATCTTCGATCATATGGCGCTGGATGGGTTGGAAGATGCCTATGAAGGCAAGCCGATGGGCTTTTACGCCGACCAAGTGGCCGGTGAGTATCAATTCACCCGCGAGGCTCAAGATAATTATGCGTTAGAAACCTTAAAGCGCGCCCAAGCAGCAACGGCTTCAGGCGCATTCGCCCGGGAAATTGCCCCCGTCACTATCAGCGGACGCGGCGGTGACACCGTGGTTGACCGTGATGAGCTTCCTGCCAAGGCGCGCCCAGAAAAAATTCTCGGCCTGAAGCCTGCCTTCACCAAGGATGGAACGGTCACGGCTGCCAACGCGTCTGCCATTTCCGATGGTGCGTCTGCTCTCGTCCTGATGGCTAAGTCGGAGGCGGAAGCACGCGGCCTCAAGATTTTGGCTGAAATTGTATCAAGTGCCGCCCACGCCCATGAGCCTGCCTATTTCACCACAGCCCCCGTCAAAGCCATGCAAAAGGCTTTGGCTAAAGCGGGCTGGTCTATTGGGGACGTTGATCTGGTGGAGATCAATGAAGCTTTCGCCATCGTGCCGATGATTGCCATGAAGGACCTTGGGATTCCCCATGAGAAGGTGAATGTGAACGGTGGGGCGTGTGCCTTGGGGCATCCAATTGGCTCCTCGGGATCGCGTATCATCGCGACCTTGATCGCTGCGATGGAAGCGCGCGGAGCCAAGCGTGGGCTCGCCAGCCTGTGCATTGGCGGCGGTGAGGCAACCGCCATCTGCCTTCAACGCACGTGAATCACTGAAATTCGCGCCGATCGGCTGGACAGAAGCGCACTTGCGCGCTGATACTTGAGTATGATGACTCCACTGCGCTTTGGACTTTGTTTGGGATTAGGCCTGATTGCGGGATTAACACCGCCTTTGGCTCTGCCGGAGCAGGCGATGGCTCAAAACTATGGCTATCAGCCTGCCAATCCGCGCGCCATCCAAGAGCGACGTGAGCGAGAGGCTGCGCAGAAGGGCAGCGTGATCGTAACCGAACCCTATGGACCATCCGAGACGCTGCGGCAGACCCGCGCCATGACCAGTGCGCTGGGTCGCCTAAAGCCAGAGCGCAAGGGCGTGGTCGATGTCTATGTGGTTGCCATTGGCCTCGATAGTGATGGCGTGTTTGGTCGCGAGACGGCTGAAACGGCCCGCGTGCTTGCCAGCCGCTATGACGCCGAAGGACGCGCAATCGTTATGGCCAATGGCAAGGGGGCGTCAGGCTCTGCAACTGACCCCGTCGTGCCAGATGGCAGCCCAGATCATCTGGCGCAAGCGCTAGGCCATGTGGCCGAGGTGATGAACCGCCAAGAAGACGTCTTAGCTTTGTTCATCACGACGCACGGTCATTGGAATACAGGGTTGAATTATCGGGATGGCGACCGGGCTGGCGGAAATATCGCGCCGACACGATTGGCCGCGCTCCTCAATGAAGCCGGTATCAAGAACCGGCTTGTTATCCTATCAGCCTGCTACTCCGGTATCTTTGTGCCAGCCTTGCAAAATGAATCGACCATCATTTTGACGGCAGCATCGGCGCAGAAGCCCTCCTTTGGGTGCCGTGCAGAAAATGATTGGACCTTTTTTGGCGACGCCTTGATCAACCAAGCTTTACGCCAGCCGATCCCACTGCCTGATGCTTTTGCACAGGCCCGGTCCTTGATCACGAAATGGGAAGTGGCGTCCCGGCTTGATCCGTCTAACCCGCAGATTGACCTCGGCCCGCAAGCCATTGCTTGGATGGATAAAATCGACGCGAAAGTTCCCAAGGTCGCGGGCCAGCCCAAGGGCATGCCGGCCTTTGGGGCCCCACCCCCGCCGCCAGAGCGGTCAAAGCCTGCACCGCTTTTAACGAAGCCTTGATCAGCCTTATTCAGCTGCGAGAGCTAAACCGCTAATCAGCCAGCGCTCGCCATCGGATTGAACAGCTAATCGGGTCAGACCTCGTCCTTGACCCGGCCCTCCCAAACAGGCACCACTGCGCGCATCAAACACCGCCATATGCGCGGCGCAGATCAGAGCACCTGCTTCAGTTGTCAGAAACCTGCCGTCAAACGTGTCTAGGGGCCAACCGGCGTGAGGGCAACGGTTCTCGAAGGCGGTCACCTCATCCCCACGTCGGATCACCATGATGCGCCTTTGGGCGCGCCCATCATTTATGTCTAGCCCGAGGATTTGACTGTCTGATAGCTCGGATTTTCGCAAAGACGCTAACGGCGGATTAAGTGTCTCTGGACTATCATTCGGCGTTGTTGGCACTGGAATTAGTGGGTCCGTGCAAGAGGAAGCGTTATGTTGAACGACATTATGGGTTTGCCCTTCGTCTATCCGGCCGTCTGGCTCCTGATTTGCGCTTGTCTGTTCGGCTTCTTGCAAAGTCTGTTCCCTCTCGATCCAACGCCCCGCCCGATCCGACGCGATATTTGGATGGATATTGGCTATTGGATGCTGGGCCCTGCCGTTTATGCTTGGATCGGCGGGCTCTTGATCATTTCTGGCTACGTTATCCTGTTTGGTGGCAATATGGATGCCGCGGTCGAATGGAGCAAGACTGGTGCGCCGTGGTTGGCGGGCTGGCCGTTGTGGCTGCAGGCGCTAGGCGTTCTGATCGTCACCGACATTTCGCTCTATTGGACGCATCGCCTGTTCCACTCCAATGCCTTGTGGCGCTATCATGCGATCCATCATGCGCCGGAAACACTCGACTGGCTGCATGCAGCGCGCTTTCATCCGATCAATTTGATCTTCCATAGCATCTTCGCCAACGCAGTGGCTCTTTGGATAGGTTTCCCACCTGCTGCTGTTGCCGTCCTTGCGCCGTTTAACGTGCTTTACTCCACCATGGTGCACGCGAATCTGAATTGGACTTTCGGCCCCTTGCGCCATGTGTTTGCAAGCCCGGTGTTTCACCGTTGGCACCATACTGGTGCGGACGAAGGCGGGTCTAAGAACTTTGCTGCGACCTTTTCATTCTTGGACCATATGTTTGGCACTTTCTATATGCCGAAGGATAAAAAGCCGATGAATTTGGGCCTGACAGATCGGGATATGCCACCCAATCTATTGGGGCAGTGGCTTTACCCTTTTATGCCTTCTGAGCCGCAACAGACCGAAGAAGCGTCGCCTAAACCTACGACCGTCCAATAAGGCGTTGCGCCATCCGGTCAGCCACCACGTCTGGTGTTAGACCTTCATCGGCCGCTTCTTCAAAGATTTGCTCAAGCGTCCTTGGCACCCGCTGAATGTGCTCGATCACTCTGGCGGCATCGTAATTGCCCGACACTTCATAGGCGACATTGATGATGCCGCCAGCATTGACGACATAATCAGGCCCATAGAGAATTCCGCGCTCTGCCAGCGCAAGGCCGTGGCGCGGCTCTGCCAATTGATTATTGGCTGCCCCGCACACAATTTTGGTGCGTAGGGCGGGGATCGTCGTGTCATTGAGAATAGCGCCCAAAGCACAGGGGGCCAGCACGTCTACGTCGGCGAAGAGAACATCTTCCACACTTATAACCTGCCCGCCTGCTGCCGCCGCCGCCGCTTGGGCGCGGGCCGGGTCAACATCAGCAATCAAGACATCTGCGCCTTCTTGGCCCAATTGGCGCGCCAGGTCCGCGCCAACAGCGCCAGCACCTTGTACCGCGATACGTACGCCGCCCAAGTCGTCTCGCCCCATAAAGCGGCGCACACAGGTCTTGATTGACAAAAGGACGCCGAGCGCCGTCATGGGGGAGGGTTCGCCACCAAAGCCAGCTTTGGGGTCGCGGCCAAAGACATGGTTGGTCTCCAAGGCGATTTCTTCCATGTCTGCCAAGGTCATGCCCACATCTTCAGCCGCCAAATAGCGCCCTGACAGACCTTCTATCGCGCGACCCAAGGCCCGCATCAACTGGGGCGTTTTGTCGGTCTTGGGGTTGCCGATTAGGACGGCTTTGCCGCCACCTAAAGGAAGGCCAGCCAGTGCATTCTTATAGCTCATGCCGCGAGAGAGCCGCAGCACATCGGTTAGTGCGTCGTCCATATTGGTATAATTGGCCATGCGGACGCCACCGGCTGCTGGGCCCAGAAACGTGCTGTGGATGCCGATAATCGCGCGTAGGCCCGTTTGATGATCATGGGCAAAGACAATCCGCTCATGGTGGTCAAACTCGACATGATCGAACACTGCTGACATCGCTTTACGCCTTTTCTGGATGCGCCGGTATAAACGCCTTGTCCCTTAAACCCTGTCGTCCCACTATGGCGTGACACAGATAGCACAGGGCAGGGGCGTGGCGCTGCGCGCGGCTTTCGACTACATCTGAATTTTGGAAGCAACCTTAGTCCGCACTTCCGGCGGTATTTTTGTGAAGGAAGATCAAGATGATCGCGAATCTGATTTTTGATCGCGAAACCCAGCAAGTGCTGGACGCCGTTGAAACCGATCGCTCGATCTGGAAAGCCAGACTTGAGGATTGGTGCAGTATCAACACCGGTTCTCGCAATCTCGAGGGCTTGCAGGCGTTTCTGCTCAAGCTGGAAGCGGCCTTTCAAGACTTGCCCGGCACCTGTTCGCGTCGGTCTTTGCAGGCTGAAGCGATTATCAATGCTCAGGGCCAAGAGGCAGAGCAAGCCTTGAGCGATTCTTTGCACGCCGTTGTTAGGCCCGAGGCCCCGATCAAGTTGGTTTTGACCGGCCATTATGACACCGTCTTTCCCGCTCAATCGAGTTTCCAGACCGTAAGGGAGATAGAGCCCGGTGTCGTCAACGGGCCCGGTGTCGCCGATATGAAAGGTGGCCTTTGGGTCATGCTGGAGGCGTTGAAGGCGTTCGAAGCACTGCCTTGTTCAGCCCAAATTGGCTATGAAGTCCTGCTCAGCCCCGATGAAGAAATCGGCTCACCCGGCTCCGCCGCCTTGTTATATGAGATTGGCGCGCGCAGCGATGTTGGCTTGACCTATGAGCCAGCGCTTGCGGACGGGTCCATGTCCGGCGCGCGAAAAGGCTCGGGCAATTTCTCGCTGACGATCCACGGTAAAGCTGCCCATGTCGGGCGTGCCCATCATGAAGGGCGCTCTGCTATTGCCGCTGCGGCGCGCTTTGTGGCAGGCCTAGAGGCCTTGAATGGAAAAGCCCCCGGCGTGACGTTCAACACGGGCCGCGTTGATGGCGGCGGGCCGAATAATGTGGTGCCAGACCTCGCCGTCGTCCGCTTCAATGTGCGCGTGCCAGATGCCGCGGCGGCGACTTGGGCACAAAGCGAAGTGGATGCTCTTATAGGTCAATATCTCTTGGGCGGTGGCATTCACGCCCATCTCCACGGCGGCTTCAGTCGACCAGCTAAGCCCAGAACGCCTGCGCAGGAACTGGTTTTTGCCCAAATCGCGGCAGCGGGAAAGGCGGTAGGGCTAGAGCTTGTTTACAAAGATACAGGTGGGGTTTGTGAAGGCAATAATCTCGCTGCCTCCGGCTGCGCCAATGTCGACACGCTTGGCCCGCGCGGTGGTTTGATCCATTCCGATCAGGAATTTGCTATTCTTGACAGCTTTCCAGAGCGCGTCAGGCTGTCTTTGGCGGTTTTGGTGGGTTATGCGACAGGTCAATTGGATGCCAAAGCCCCCCGTCGCTTGCTGGCACAGGAATTGGGAACCAGTCCATGCTCGTAGTACGCCCGGCGCGACTAGATGATTTTGATGCTTTTATGGGCTTTGCCCGGCGCTCGGGCCCGGGCTTTACCAGCCTGCCCGAGGACGAGGCACTCCTAGCAAAGCGGCTGGAAAAAAGCCTCACAACCTTTTCCTCAGAGGCCCCCAAAGCTGACGGCGATGGCGGGATATATCTGTTGATGATTGAGAGCGCCAAGGGTGGGCGACCCTTTGGCTGTGCGGCCGTGAAGACCAATATTGGCCGCGATGTGCCTTTCTTCAATTATCGCATCGTCACCTATGGCCAAGCCTCTAAAGCTGGCAACCGCCGCTTTGAGATGCGCGCTTTGACTATGGTCAATGATTACACGGGTTGCACAGAAGTCGGCACCTTGTTCCTTGAGCCAGAGCGCCGCGGAGATGGCGCAGGTAAATTGTTGAGTTTGTCGCGCTTTATGTTGATGGCCAGCTCGCCAACCCGCTTTCACGGCACGGTGGTGAGTGAGCTGCGCGGTGTGGTGCATTTGGATGGGCGCTCCCCTTTCTGGGAAGTGGTGGGCCGTCCCTTTTATCGGATGGACTTTGATGAGGCGGATAATCTGTCGGCCACCAGCGATAATCAATTCATCATCGATCTGTCGCCCAAGCATGCGATTTATGTCGACCTTTTGCCCGATAGTGCGCGCGGCGCAATTGGCGAAACCCATCCAGATGGTGCCCCAGCCCGGCGCCTCTTAGAACGCGAAGGTCTGCGTTTTGAAGGGGTGATTGATATTTTTGATGGTGGCCCACTTTTGGCCACACGGATCGAAGATACACGCACAGTCCGAGACTCCCGCGCTTTACCATTCGTGGCCGGTGACGCCCACGGGGAAGATCGCGCGATGTTATCGAACGGCCGGGTTGAGGGATTTCGCTGCACCTTGGTGCAGGCCCGTATCACCCCTGATGCGGTCATCGTGGCCCCTCAGGTTTTGGAAGCTTTAGAAATGGAAGACGGCCAGATCGGCCGCGTGCGGAGTTTTGATGTCTAACCAGTCACACGGTGGCCAATCACATGGGGGCCTGTATCTCAACGGGTCCTGGCAGGCCGGGCTTGGCCCTCATTTCACCTCAATTGATCCAGCCAGCGAAGAGATAGTGTTTGCTGCCCATGCGGCAACAGGCACACAGGTTGAGCAAGCCGTCGCTGCCGCGCGCGCGGCATTTCCTGCGTGGGCCAAGACGTCGCGCGATGAGCGCATTGCGATCCTTGAAGCCTATAGCCGAGCGCTTCAAGCCAGAGGGCCGGCAATTGCTGAGGCTATTTCGCGCGACATGGGCAAAGCGCTGTGGGAATCGACCGCTGAACTTGGCGCGATGGTGGGCAAGATCGCGATCTCTGTGCGCGCTTATGAAGAGCGGACCGGGGTAAAGAGTGAAGCCGCCGCCTTTGGCCGCACAGCGCTGGACCATCGTCCTTGGGGTGTCATGGCTGTGCTCGGCCCGTTCAACTTTCCCGGTCATTTGCCCAATGGCCATATCGTTCCGGCCTTGTTGGCTGGCAACACGGTGGTGTTTAAGCCTTCAGAATTGGCCCCTTCCGTTGCAGTTCTGATGGTCGAAGCCTTTGAAGAAGCGGGCCTGCCCGCCGGCGTCTTGAATGTGGTGATGGGTGCGCGCGATACAGGGGCAGCGCTTCTGGCTGCCCAAGGCATTGATGGGGTGTTGTTCACGGGCTCAGCCACCACCGGCACGGCGATCCACCGCATGTTTGGTGGCCGCCCAGAAGTTATCCTAGCTCTTGAGATGGGCGGTAATAATCCGCTGATTATCTGGAATCCGGCAGAAATTGAGGCAGCGGCAGATTTGGTCGTGCATTCTGCTTTCATCACCAGTGGTCAGCGCTGTTCGTGCGCGCGCCGTCTAATCCTGCCAGAAGGCCGGTTTGGCGATCAAGTCCTAGAGGCAACACAGGCCCGCATCGAGCGGATGGTCTTGGCGCCTTGGAATTCAGTAACCGCCCCCTTTATGGGCCCCGTCATTAACGCTGGGCAAGCCGCACGGGTCGGCCATTTCGAAGTAGAATTGCAAGCGTTAGGCGGCAGGTCCCTCGTCATGGCCCAAATTGGCGTAGAGGGGCCTGCCTTTGTGCGTCCTGGCATGATCGACATGACGCACGCGCAAGAAGCTGAGGATGAGGAATTATTCGCGCCGTTTGCGCAAGTTTTCCGTGTTAGAACGTTTGATCAGGCGATCCAGCGAGCCAATGCCACGCGCTTTGGCCTCTCCTCAGGTCTGGTGAGTGATGACCCAGCGTTATGGCAGGAAGCAACGCTCAATCTGCGCGCGGGCCTGATCAATTGGAACCGACCCACAACTGGCGCGTCTTCCGCATTGCCCTTTGGCGGGCCTGGCCTTTCAGGCGATGGCCGACCGAGTGCTTATTACGCCGCTGACTATTGCGCATTCCCAGTCGCTAAGCAGGAAGCAGATCGGGCGGAGCGTTTGAGCGCACCCGGCCTCTAATTGAAACGAAAAAAACCATGAACTCTCAATCTCTGCTGGCCGCCTGCGCTTGGGCCTTCTTTGCTGCCGCAGGCCCAGCGCTTGCTCAGTCTGCTTCTGACCCAGCACCCGCCGGGTCTGCAGTATCCCTCGGTGAGCGAATATCGATGGAAGAAGTCAGTGAAGAAATGGCGCGCCGCTTGTCTGCCCTTCCGGGTGTGCGCGGGGTGGAGCGCATGGACGGCTTGGCCAATAGTTTGCGGATTGTCACCCATTCTGAAGTCAGCGTCCGCCTCGATACGCTGCAAGCGCGCGTCAATCTTCCTGATGCTAATCTAGAGGCTGAATATAGCCGCTTTGAAACCAATGTCCGCAACCTCCTCGATCAGCAAGACCCGTTCAAGCTCGAGCAGTTGCGCGTGGTGATCCGCACCACCCAAGCCATCAACACCTTTGAAGTCCAAACAGCCGTTCTCGGGCAACGAAATGCGGTCGTCCGCCGCCCGTTTGCGGAGGGCCTAGAAGAAGTCCTCGTGGGCGATACACCGACGACCATTGCCCTCATGCCAATTGGTCGACTGGCCGACTTACAATTGGGCGCAACCCAAGCGTTTGATTGGGCCCGAGCGAATACGCTGAAAGAGCTTTCCGGCGTGAAGTGGACCGTCAATGAGGGCTTGTTAGAAGCCGATCCGGATCAACCTTATGGGACGAGCCTTTTGGCCCTCGACCAAGTTTGGACTAAGCTCGAAGAACAATTGGGCGGGCCATTGGCGGTTGCCGTGCCTACGCGCGATACATTGGTCGTCGGTCGGGCGGACCGCGCCCGAGATATGACGCGCCTAGCCACGATTGCAGCTAGTGGTGCCGATAATGCAGGCAAACTGTCTGGTAGAGTATTGGTGCGCCAAGGCGCAATTTGGGTTCCCCGATAAAGCCACGCTTGCGCTTTGTGAAACAAGTGGAACGGATATTGCGTGAGGTCAGTCTTTAGATTTTGGTCACCAGCATCAGGCCATCTCCAATGGCGACCATGACAGCGCGCACGCGGGGATCGGCTTTAGCGTGCTTGGCAAGGTCCCGTAGGGCAACAGTCTCTAGGCTTTGATCGCTTGGATCCGCGACTGACCCGCTCCACAACATGTTGTCAAACAGCATGACACCACCAGTGCGTAGAAGCGTCAGGCCCTTTTCGTAATAGTCTTGATACCCGGGCTTATCCGCATCGACAAACATGAAATCGATGCGGCCTGCATAGCCTTCGCTGGCTAATTCGCTAAGGCTGTCGCCAGCCGGCGCGATACGCAAGTCGATTGTGCTTTCGACATCTGCTTGCTGCCAATAGGTTTTGGCCAAATCGGTAAATTCTTCAGAGATGTCGAACGCAAAGAGCTTTCCGCCTGGCCCCGCATTTTGCCGTAAAGCGAGCGCAGTCACCAAAGCTGAATAGCCGGCAAACACTCCCACTTCGACGGCTAGTCGCACATCCAACTGACGGATCAGAAAACTCATGAACGCGCCTTGTTCGGCGCTGATTTGCATCATCGCCTTGGGGTGGCTTGCCGTTTCAACCCGGCAGGCAGTTAAGGCTGGGTGCTCCGGTTGGTTGACCTCAGACAGATACTCAATGATCGGGGCGCTTAACGTGAATGATGTGGACATGGTTGCTCTTATTGCTTTTCTTTTGCGGATTGCAAAGCCTGACCTGCGCCCAACATGGCCAGAAAAAGGATCAAGACCAAGGTAAAGACGGGTGAGCCATACGAATCCGGCCCAGCCCCCGCCCAGAAGCCGCCGTCCTTCTGAAAGATGACCGCATCCCCAATCCAGCTGGTTTCCAGCCATGTCCAGCCTGCATGGCCCGCAATTGCAGCCCAGATACCGCCGCGACCAAGCGCAATTAATCCCAAGGTGGCTCCAAATAACGCCGAATTGGTAATCTGCCAGATCGAGCTATAGCCTTGAATCGTCTGCAAAGCGCAGAAGGTCAGCGCTGCGAGCCCAATGCCTGCTAAGGGGCCAAAAGCAACGTGTCCGCAGCGCTGGGCAATACCGCGAACCACAACTTGCTCGGCCATGGCGTGGATAAGGATAAAAGGGATGGGAATAATGAGGGCGGCTAAGGCAAATGGGCGGCCTTCAAAAGCCCCAGCCTGCAGGATAACTAGGCCTAGGAGCGCGAGGCCGGGCAAAGCGCATCCAACTAACCAGCCCCAACCAAGTCCTATTGCAGGTGACCCCCATAAAGGTGGCGTTTGATCGGGCAGTCGGCTTTGCTTTTGCCAGACAAGAAGCCCAGCTAAGGCTAGCGCTAAGTTAATGGGTTCCCGAAAGAAATCAGGCGCACCCGCTTCACTAATCCAAAATGATGAAAGGTGCGAGATTTCCCCGGCGCCATAGGCTACTACCAAGGCCACACCTGCCGCCAGCATCATCAAAAGCGTGCGCTTAATCGGGCCGGATTTCTCGTTAGCGGTAGTGTCGATCATCGCATCCTTCTAAAACGTGCCTTCACTTAAAGGCAAGCAGGTGGTTATGGGCGGGCACAGGCCAATAAAGGCGCGAGAAGCTGCTCGCTTAACCAAGCGACTACGGGAACGGCGACACCATCGCCTGCGATCTTTAGCCCGGCTAAAGTGCCCTTAGGCAAAAGATAGGTATCAGGTACCCCCATCAGACGCATGGCTTCGCGCGGATTGATCGGGCGAATTTTTAGGTTTCCGCTATTCACTTCTAGCCAGAATTGGCGCGAGGACCCTCCCGCCGGTGTCCGCAGACAACCGACTATTCCGTCAAAGCGGATTTCCGCACACTGATGCTTCTCACCGCCCTTGCGCCGGATTCTGCGATACATGGTGCCAATATGGCGTCCCGGTGTGCCCATGATGGCTTCCAGCCGCGCACGATGGCTCCCGCTTAATTGCTGGTTGAACGTGGCAAGCTTGTTCGCGTCCCACCAAGCGTTGTCCGTCGGGTCGAGCAGATCAGCCAAGAGAGTTGGCGCCTTTGGCGGGGGTGGCAAATACCACCGGACGACGCCAGACTTCAGGGTAGCTTGAGCTTTCAAAATCGCAGGCGTGTGGAACACGCAGAGCCGGTTATCACTGGACAAAAGGGCATCTGGTATTTCCACGCCTTGGCGAACGGCAATGATGAAAACACGGGGCCTTGATTGGGGTAGGAACCAAGCCGCATCCATTTCAAGACACCCTGCCGCATAGCCTAGGTCTTCCAGCGCCCTGAAAATCGCAGCCAAGTCCCTGCCGCTGTCAGAACTCAACAGGCCTTTGACGTTCTCTAGCACCACCACTTCAGGAGGGTCGCCTCGTTCTCGCAACTCGGCCAGTCGCGCCATAAAGGCAAATAGAGTTCCAGACCGGCCACCGCTCAGGCCCGCACGATCCCCAGCAAGCGAAAGGTCCTGACAGGGGAAGCTCGCCCAAGCCAAAGCTGCGCGCTGGGGTAGCTGGTCAAGCTGAATGTTTGCCACATCACCTTCGATCAAGCCATGTGCGCCGAAATTCTCGCGCCAAGCCCGGCACTTCATCGAATCCAAATCATTGGCCCAAGCAACGTCAAACTGTCCGCTAAGCCCAAGTCGTGCTAGGCCACCTCCGGCAAAAAACTCGAGTGCAATGGGCTTATCGCGAAGGGGCAAAGACGGCTCTCTCCATAATGGCTAAAGCTGATCTGATCATGATTTGATCTCGATTTCTGCTTCCTGCCCCAGCGTCACTGCGAAATTAGGGCTTTCCATCCCCGACACAGACGCTAAGAGACCTTTAGAAAGCCGGATGAACCGGTGTGACAGGAAGTAAAGGGAGCCGCCACTATGCGTGAAGCCGTTATCGTATCTACCGCCCGTACAGGCCTTGCCAAATCTTTGCGTGGTGGGTTCAACATGACCCATGGTGCTGCCATGACCGGTCACGCCATTAAGCACGCAATTGCGCGCGCTGGCATCGAGCCCGGCTTGGTTGAGGACGTTTATATCGGTGCTGGCCAACCTGAAGGCGCAACCGGCGCGAACATCGCACGTAACGCCGCCATCTGGGCTGGCTGCCCTGTCACCACCTCGGGCACAACCGTGAACCGTTTCTGCTCCTCAGGTCTGCAGACCATTGCGATGGCCGCTAACTACATCACCCAAAGCGGCGCAGATTGCGCGATCGGTGGCGGCGTTGAGTCGATCTCGCTCGTACAAATGGGCGGTTCGATGAACTTGTCGCATTACCAAGAAGAGCATTTGCTTAACATCAAGCCAGCCTTGTGGATGCCGATGATTGAGACCGCCGACATCGTGGCAGAGCGTTACAATGTCAGCCGCGAGTATCAAGATGAATATGCGCTGCGCAGCCAACAGCGCATCGCGGCTGCACAAGCTGCTGGCCTTTACAACGACGAAATCGTCCCGATGGCCACGAAGATGAAAGTCGTGGACAAGGCAACCGGCGAAACCACGATCAAAGACGTGATTGTCGACCGCGACGAATGCAACCGTGCAGACACGACTTTGGAAGGCTTGGCATCCTTGAAGCCAGTCCGCGGTCCGGACAAATTCGTCACTGCAGGCAACGCTTCCCAATTGTCAGACGGTGCTGCTGCAGTCGTTCTGATGGAAGCTAAGGCTGCAGAATCGCGCGGCGTGGAAGCACTCGGCCGCTTTGCAGGCTTCGCAGTTGCAGGCTGTGAGCCCGACGAAATGGGCATCGGCCCCGTGTTCGCAGTACCTCGTTTGCTGGAGCGTCATGGTTTGAAAGTCGATGACATTGACCTGTGGGAGCTGAATGAAGCTTTCGCCAGCCAGTGCCTCTATTCGCGTGACCGCTTAGGCATTGACCCTGAAAAGTACAATGTGAACGGTGGTTCCATCGCCATTGGTCACCCATTCGGCATGACGGGCACACGCTGCACCGGTCACATCCTGTTGGAAGGTCGCCGTCGCAAGGCGGCTGGTCAGAATGTGAAGTGGGGTGTTGTCACGATGTGTATCGGTGGCGGCATGGGCGCTGCTGGCCTGTTCGAAATCTACTAAAGCTTCGCCCCAGTTTGGCAGGCAAGATATCGCGGCGGCACGGTTTCGACTGTGCCGCCGTTTTTATGTCCGCTTAAGCAAAGTCAGTTAGATCTGCCAGCAGACAAGGTTTTTATCACGGATGGATCGGCGCACCTTTGCAGTCTCAGCTTTCGGGGCCCTAGCCCTTTCGGGGTGCCGAAAGGACCCTGCGACTGTTTTGCACGGGCAACGCCTGCCCTTCGTTCCCGTCAGCCTGATCGATGGTACCGGCATCAATCTCGCCACCTTGGGCCGCCCAGCTGTTCTGCGCTTCTGGGGACTGTGGTGTGGACCCTGCCGGATTGATGAGCCGCATTGGGATGAAGTTGTCCGCGCCTTAAAGCCACAGCAAGGAACCGACCCACGCTTTGACCTCTTGAGTGTCCATATCGGTAGGGCGCCAAGGGATGGACCCAGTTTGCCGGTTTGGGCCGCAAGTCGGCCCCAAGAAGTAGCAATTCCTATTGTTGATGACCGTACCCAACGCCTTGCGCAGTCGATTGGGGTTCCTGGAACCCCGCTTGCCTTGTTGGTCGATGGGAAGGGCGTGATCATTGACCACGCTTGGGCCTTCAAATCGCCGCGCGGCGCTGCAAGATTTGTAGGCAAAGTGCGCAAATTTGTGGGATCAGCTTGAAATCACGTCTTGGCAACAGTCATTCGTTCGATCAGATTGGCTACATGAAAAACATGACACGCAGAGATACTTTAACCGGCTTAGCCGCTGGCATGCTTGCCACCACCGTCGCACTCGATGCAGAAGCTCAACCGGCCCCCGCCGCACCCGTGGATCGTCGACCGCGCACCTATGACCTTATCGGCCAAGCGGCACCTGCGACCGATCTCGAACGGTTTGGCGGTGGCCGACTGACGCAAACGAACTTTCGGGGTAAGACCACAATTGTACAATTCTGGGGGATTTGGTGCCCCGATTGTTTGGCCGATGTTGATGATGTTGCAGAGCTCAATCGCCTGATTTCGCGGGAGCGCAAGCTCCAATTCGTCGGCATCCATACGCGCGGACGCTATGGCCGCTGGGGCGGTTTGGCGCCATTCTTTGCCGAAAAGGGCTATAGTTTCCCGGTCGCGATTGATGATGACAGTACCGCTTACAAGGCTTGGGGCATAAAGTGGGTGCCGAGTTTTGTGATCATTGGTGCTGACGGCATCATCCGCGATTATACGACAGATTTGAAAGCAGGCTCGGGAATCGGGGTGCAAGGTCTGCTCGCCAAGGCCAAAGCGGTTGCTAAAATAAAAGGACGTGCTTAACCACGATTGCTAACGTAAACGTGAAGCTTAGCCTCTATAAACTGGCCTTGTGTCTGACACTTTGCACAGGCCCGGCCCTTGTTCTGCCCAAATTGCGCCCGACATACCGGGGCGAGCGCCACACGGGCTGCCGATTGGAATGAATAACGTGCGAGCTGCCCTGCCGCCTAAGACATCGGACCTGCTCAAAGAGTTGCACGATGCCTTTCCAGGTGATGAGAAAATCGCCGTGCGCGATGTTTTGACACGTCTCGACGGGCGGGCCTTTGGCCTGCTTCTGTTGATCCTCGCCTTGCCCAATTGCATTCCAAATGTGCCCGGTGTTTCGACGATTTTCGGCATTTTGCTGGTTGCACCAGCGTTGCAGATGATTTTTGGCGCGGGCACGCCGTGGATCCCCAAGCGTGTTGGTGATCTGAAGATTGAGCCTGCTACGTTCCGCAAATGTATCGACGTTTCGTTGCCGACCTTGTTGAAGATCGAGAAGTTGGTGAAACCGCGCTTTCAGTTTCTGACCCAGAAACCTGTCACGATTTGGTTTGGAATTCAGACCCTGATCTTAGCTGGCATTCTCACCTTGCCGATTCCTTTGGGCAATTGGCCTCCGGGTATGAGCATTGCGGCATTGGCGATTGCTTTATTGCAGCGCGATGGTTTGATGGCGCTGATCTCGTTTGGTTTTTTCTTGGTGAGCTTGGCGGTGGCACCCCTCGGCATTGGCATGGCATTAGCCGGTTTGGATTGGTTGATTGGTGTGGTGTCCAACACCGTTCATGCAGTTCATTTTTGAGGCTTGGTGATCACCGCCAGAATGATGCCGACGCCGACGACTGCCAAACCAAACAACGCGCCAACCTTCACATAGTTCAATGAAGACCACAGCATGAGTGCGCTGCTGGTGGCAAAAACCAATGGTAGGATGGGATAGAGCGGCACTTTGAATGGTCGCGGCTGATCGGGCATTTTCCGCCGCAATACGATGACGGCCAAGCCACTTGCTGTGAGGAACGCCCAGTAAACAGGGGCGGTGTAATCTACCAAGGTAGCAAAACCTTGGTAGGTGGCCCCAAGAAGAACCAAGCCAATGGAGACAATTCCTTGGACGATGATGGCGTTGGCGGGAATCCCGCGCTTGCCATCCCAAGTTCCGATCCAGTTTAAGCCGGTGCGTTCGCGTGCGGCTGCAAAGGTGGTGCGCGCGCCAACAATAACCGTTCCGTTAATGGAGGTGATGGCCGCTGCCGCCACTGCGATGGCTAGAACGATCCCGGCTTGAGGTCCAAAGGCCCGGGCCATGAGGTCTGCGGCCGGGGCCTTGGACTGCGCTAAGCCTTCAACGCCCAGCCCCCGCAAGAGTGCCCAATTCGCTATGAGGTACAAAAGGGTAATGATCACAACCGAACCTAGAAGGGCCTGCACCATTCCGTGTTCGGGGCCGCTTTTAGGATTCTTGATTTCGGCCGATAGGGTCGACATTTCACTCCACCCCCCGAAAGCCAACAGTACAAAGACAAGGGCATAGCCAATGCCAGCGGCATCCGGGCTGTGCCCGGGGCCCGTCGTCGCAGGCGGTATCGCTTGGATGACCAGCCAAGCCGCAGCTGCGGCTAAGGCTAAGAGGCCGATCACTTCGAGGCTGGTGATCGCATAATCTGCCCCCTTGCCACCACTCGTGCCCCGCAAATTGAAGAGGGTCATCACCACAACAATTACCAAGGCGAACAAGGCGGGCCCGTGTGGGCCTAAATTCCAAACTAAGTTGAGGTAATCACCAATGACAAAGCCCAAAAGGGCGATAGAGCCTGTGTTGATGATGGAAAAACGCGCCCAGGCGAAGGAAAAGCCAAAACTTGGGCCATAGGCTTTGGTCAGGAAATAATAATCGCCGCCGGGGCTGGGATAGGCGGTTGATAGTTCGCCATAGCATAGAGCTCCCATCAAGGAGATCAGGCCACCTAAGACCCAAACGCCATAGACGGCCCACTCACTGCCCGCATTTTCAGCAACCAGAGCCGGAGACTTAAAAATGCCCGCACCCACGACCATGCCGACGGCGATGAAGATCACATAGGGGACCGAGAGATGGCGAGTCGGGGCGGCGGCATGGGGATCGTGCATGGCGCGAGTGTGTCGCCCAGACAGGCGTGGGTCAATCAGGTTGGCGGCTTGCGCCGCAGGTTCCGCTGCCCTGCACCCAAGGCAGCGGAAGTAGCGCTTTTATTGCACAGGCAAACCGTTGGCGGCCCGGGCAGCATTGACCTGATAGGTGCGAAGATAATCGCCAAGGACTTGCGTCATCAATACGCCGGCCTCTTTGGTTTGCGGATTGGCCCAGAATTGGGTGCCCGCTGCGCCGCCCCAGAACATCGTGCCGACGGGTGCCCCAGTCGGGTAAAGATTGGAGTCGAGCACGGTGCCAAAGCCCAAGCCATAGCTATAGCCCTGCTTTATAAGGTTTGCGTTGGCCTTCGGACCCAGCTGGTCCTTGCCCATTTCCGCAATGGAGGAAGCTTTGAGAATGCGCACCCCATCTAGTTCGCCTTGTCCAGCAATCATGCGGGCAAAGCGCACATAGTCGTTCAAAGTACCAACCAGACCCGCGCCGCCAAACTCAATTCGGGCAGGGGCTTGGAATGGGCTTTTAGCTGGTGGGTCGGCAGGGCGCAGGGCCTCGTGCATGGGTACATCTTTGAGGCTCTTAACGTAGCTATCAATGCCGCCCGTGGCAGGTTTAATCTTTGAAACTGCGAAATAGACGTTCGCTAGATTTTCTTGACCGCCTAGCTGAACCTGGAAGGCCGTATGCTTCATGCCCAAGGGTGTGAAGATGCGCTCGTTGAAGAAGGTGCCAAGGCTTTGGCCTGAAGCGACTTCGACCACACGGCCTAGGACGTCGATGGCAATGCCATAAGTCCAAGTCTCACCCGGTTGGTTGGTGAAAGGGGTAGCGGCCACCCGGTCAGCCAAATCTTGCAAGTTTGCTACGCGAGGGCCTTTGAAACCCGGCACAACCTCGCCGGGAGCGCGCTCAATCCCATTCATGGCATACAAACGCTCAACTGGCTTGGTTGGGCCCCACCAAGGGATGCCCGCCGATTGCCGCATCAGATCGCGCACCGTGAGTGGGCGAACAGCGGGCTCGGTTTTCAAAGTCTCCAGCGTATCGCCGCTGACGTACACTACGGTCTTGGCAAACGAGGGAATATAAGTTGCGACTGGGGCGTCCAGATCAATTTTGCCTTCTTCGACCAACATCATAATGGCAACTGCGGTGATCGGCTTGGTCATGGAATAAATGCGAAACACCGTGTCTGGCGTCACGGGCTTGCCCGTTTCGATGTCGGCCAGGCCAACATAGGTGGTTTCAATACGGCCGTAGGAATCCACTAAGGCCGCTGAAAATCCGCCCGTCACCTTCTTGTCGACACCATCTTGCAAAACAGTCCGCATGGCCGCGATGCGGTCTGGCAAGACCGAAGGCGGTGGGCTCGCGACGCTGGCACTCGGCGACTGGCTGGTCACGCAGCCGCTAAATGCCAGCAGACTCGTGCTGATCGCCAATGCGGCGAAAATCGGTTTGAACTTGAACATTGGCGCGTAGCTCCCAGAAAAATGTTGATTTGCGATCTTGTTTTGCTGTGCCAATCATCCGTTTAAATGGGCGCTCTGGTCAAGGGCAAGCTGACTGTTTGACGGTAGATTGAACAGGCAGCTTAAGGGGGAATGTCCGCCTTTCAGTCTGAGCTAGATTTTCGGGGTAGGAATCGTCGCCCCCTTTCAAAATCAGGGGCTGTCGGTGCTGTATTTTCGGTGCGGCTGAAGCCAACTACTGCGCCTGAAAACCTGATGGGCCTCCAATTGGGCCCATCAGGCAGAGGGGTTGGCTTAGGCGGCTTTGCCGGCCTTAGCTTCGCCTTCAATGAGCGGAGCGTCATTGGCACTTGAACTGGCAGCACCGACACTTATGGCGATCTTGCGGGGCTTCAAAGCCTCTGGCACTTCGCGCACCAAAGACAGGCTCAGCATGCCGTGCTCAAGGTTGGCTCCGGTGACGCGGACATGGTCAGCCAACTGATACCGGCGTTCAAAGCCGCGCTCAGCGATGCCCCGATGCAGGAAGTTGCGACCTTCCTCGCTCGAGGCTTTCTTGCCAGTGACGGTCAGCAGACCTTCTTTCAACTCAATCGACAAGTCCTCCGGGCCAAAGCCAGCAACGGCCAATTCGATGCGATAGGCGTCTTCACCCGTTTGCTCGATATTATAGGGGGGCCAGCCCGTTGCCGTATCCAAGCGGGCACCGGTTTCAATCAAATGAGCCATCCGGTCAAAGCCAACGATGGTGCGATAGAGGGGGGTTAAGTCGATAGTACGCATTGTGTCCTCCTAGAAGCGACAAGTTCAACACGCGGGACATGGGCCGCGCACCCAGCGAATTTCCACCGTCTCACGAAGCTCTTCGCTTGCTCGCAAAAGCCAAGCGGAGTGCCGCGCTTATGAGCCCGGTGGCGATCCATGCGGCCCGTTTGTTGGCGCCGCACAGACTAGTTGGGAGCGGGTTTTTGACTGTGCAAGGGGCAGCTGTCCAAATTCTGACAGGAGTTTCATGTCCTTGAGGCTTGAGCCCGTAACGTAAACTGGGATAGGTTAAGCCCCTCGAGTTTCGCTTTGGCTCACTTCAAAGCTTGTTGCCGGTAGTCAAAGGGAGAAAGAGGCGCATGACATTTCGCGCTTGGGCACTCGCCGGAACTGCCAGCATCATGGCCTTAAGCGGCATTGTGTCTGCCAACGCGCAAGTTCCTGATCCGCAAGCCTCTGAAAGCCAGCCCATAACTGGGCCCACCTCGGTCTTTGTGCCGCAGGTCGCTCCAGTTCCGCCTTTAGATGAGCGCGCGCAGGAGGCCTTGCGTCGGGCAGTCAAAAGTGACCGACGCATTGATGCCCAGCGTGACCGCTGGCGCAATCCGGAAGCAACTTTACAGTTTTTTGGCGTGCGCCCGAGCGATACTGTGGTTGAAGTTTGGCCGGGGCAGGGGTGGTATTCTTCGATACTCGGTCCTTATTTGAAGCAGGGTGAAGGTAAGCTAATCGTCGGTCACTGGGATGCTGCCGCTTCCAACTCCCAAGTCGTTCGCCAGATGGTTGATGCCTACCGCGCCCGCTTCGCTGCCAACCCAGCGGTCTTTGGTAACGTCACGGTTGTACCTTTTGGCCCTCGGTCGATGTTGATGGCGGCACCAAACAGCGTCGACAAGGTATTGACCTTTCGCAACATCCACAATTGGATGGCGCAGGGTTGGACAGAGAAGGCCTTTGCAGACTTCTACACCGTCTTAAAGCCCGGCGGCATCTTGGGGATTGAGGAGCATCGCGGTCGCACGGACGAACCGCAAGACCCCTTGGCACGCGATGGCTATGTGCGAGAGGATTATGTGATCCAACTGGCGCGCGAAGCTGGGTTTGAGTTTGTCGGCGGGGCAGAGATTAATGCCAATCCAGCCGACACGAAGGATCATCCTTTTGGGGTTTGGACCTTGTCGCCGGTTTCGCGGACCTCGCCAATCGGCCAAACTGACGACCCTGGGTTTGACCGCAGGCGCTATGATGAGATTGGCGAAAGCGACCGTATGACTTTGCGGTTCCGCAAGCCGTTGGATGCAACCGGTGTTGGACTCGCTTCATCGAGGCCGACTGCAGACCAAATCCCAGTGACCATCATTCCAGGTCCACCACCGCCCCCTCGGCGAGGCCGTCGTGGAGCTCCCCCCCCGCCGCCTCCATCGCCGCCTGCGGTGGCAGGTGTCGACACCAAGCCTGATGGTCCAATTTCCGTCCCATCGGTTGGACCTAAGGCAGAGGTTGCCGCCGCACCAGCAACAGTCGTGCGTCCAACGCCTGAGGAGCCCCAAGCCAAAGCTCTTCCACCGCCAGCTAATGGCCGCCGCGCTTCGACTACGAAGGGCCGTACGCCAGAGCCAATGCCCGCTTCTGCGACGACCGCCGCGCCGTCCGATGCCGCTGGGGCCAAGCCTGTCGAGAAGGCTCCCCCAGTACCGGCCACGCCTGATCAATTGCCAAAGTCAACCACTGAGCCTGCTAACGCGCAGACCCCAACGGCTTTGCGGACACGTCAGCGCAATACGACACCAACCGCGCTAAAGGCCACTGAACCGACACCTCCTGTCACCGCATCAACAAGATCGCGCACGCGTTCTGGCGGGGCCACAGCTCCGGTTGACGAAGCAAAAGCCAAGGCGGCAGAGCCCGACAAAAGTGCGCGGCGCTCCTCACGCGGGCCTACGAGTGAACCTACGGCGGCAAGGGCACCGGCCAGCAAGGCAAAATCCAAGACCAAGGCGGCTGATACTGAAACGAGCAGTCGCACCTCGAGCCGGAATAGAAACCGCCCTGAAGCTAAAGTAGAGCCCAAAAAGAAAGCCTCGAGCACGACCGCGCCGAGCAATCGTAAAAAGGCCGCCTCTAAAGTTTCCCCTGCTAAAAAAGCGCCGCTGCCTGCAAAGAAAAGTCCCAACAAGCCTGATTGGGTGGCACCGCCCAAGAAGAAAAGTTAGGTGCCCGACCTCACAAGTCTGTGAATCGCGTCGTGTACCCTCGACTTTTCCCGCCGCTTAGGCGACATGGCAGGCTTACGATTAGTCCGACTCGTGGTGAAGCGCAGGTCCATGTGTTTTTCGTCGGTTGAAGGAGATAGATTATGCGGAATGTCCGAAATTCGCTGCTTGCGGTCAGCGCGATCGTTCTCGGCGTCTTGTGCGCTACACCCGGTGTCGCAGGACCTGCAGGAGCCAAACCAAAAGCGGCTGCCCCAGCAGGTTTGGCAACGCAAGCTGTTATTGATGGCGCGTGGCGGACCCCACAAGACCGCGCGCGTGACGGTGTTCGTCACCCTACCGAATCCTTTGCTTTCTGGGGCCTGAAGCCAAACATGACCGTGGTTGAGATCCGACCTGGCGCTGGCTACTGGACTGATATCTTGGCACCTTATTTGGCCGCAGGCGGTGGCAAGCTGATTGTCACCTCTAGCGATCCAGACAAGATGAGCGACGCACAAAAGGCAGGACGTGACCGTTATTTGAAGCGCTATCAAGATAATCCGGCTCTCTATGGTACGCTTGAAGTCGGCGTGTTTGCTGCGAATTCGGATAAATTGCTTGCGGCCCCCGATAGCGTCGATTTGATCATCAGTTCACGTAACTTCCATGGCTTCGTGCTGCAGAATATCAAGGATTATGCCTTGAAGTCGATGTTTAGCGCGTTGAAGCCCGGTGGTCTGGTGGCGATTGAACAGCATCGCGGTGACGCTCGTCAGCCGCAGAATGCAGCTTCTGGCTATATCCGTCAGGATTGGGTGATTGCACAAATGCGTCAGGCTGGCTTTGAATTTGTGGCCGCATCAGAACTCAATGCCAACCCAAAGGACACGAAGGACCACCCGTTCGGCGTGTGGACCCTGCCGCCCACTTTGCAGACGGCTCCAAGTGGCCAACCAGCCAATCCTGACTTTGATAATGCGAAATATAAGGCTATTGGCGAAAGTGATCGGATGACGCTTCTATTCCGTAAGCCTGCCAAATAAGACATTTGTTCTGGCTACGGGCCTCCACTGTGCAAGTGGGGGCCCATTGCTCGCAGACAGGTTTTTACTGCCTTCATTTGATGGCTTACCAAAATTTAAGATGACAGACATCGACGGCATGCGCAGGCTGTTTAGATGACATTACCAACCAAAGCCTCCCTCCTCGGTTTCTTACTTGGCGCACTCAGTCTGCTTTCGACCGCGCAAGCACAAACGGCCTTAGGCGAAAGTGTTCGCCAAATTCCAGTCAAGAAATTGTTTCCCTATTACGATCTCTATCTTGGTTTGCCGCCTCAGGACCGTGACGGGTTCTATGTGGAATATCTGATCAGGTCCTCCGAGACAAATATCCGACCACGGATGGTCTATGCTTTAGGGTCGGTTCGAACACCTATACAATTGGATTCGAAAGGCAAAATCCTAACGATGCCAGACATGACCATGTTGCGGCAGGGCAAGATTGAAGTCCCTGCATCTTCGCCACGGGGAGAAATTGTGCTTAACTTGGAGCCCGTCGTGCCGTTAAGCCGAACCATTGCCGCAAACGCAGTTTCCAATTCTCTTACAGACTATGCCAAAGCAATTGGCCGGGCAGGCCCCTTGGCTCTTGCAATCCCAAAACTAACTGGCATTGCGTTTAAGGGTGTCGCTTCAGGGCAGGTCGTATTTGCAGACGGTCGAAAGGTTTCTTTACCTGTTGAACGCGGCCTTCCCGTGTTCCGACCCAGTCAATCGATCATGCGCGGGGCAGTCAGTCTTGAGTTTCCCGCTATTCCAAGCCGAGCCGAGTTTGCGCGCTGACAGGTCGATTGAGATATTCGGCTATATCAACGTGATAATCTAGTAATAATGACTCCCATTTACATAATTTCGTAACATCCATTTAACTATCTTGCGACAAGACTTGCCTAGTTTTTACTATCGGTGGAAATCCGGAGCCCGATTGAATGCCAGGCTTAAGTTCTCTTCACGTGCTGGTAGTCGATGACAATCCCCACATGCGGTCGATTGTCGTCGCGATTTTACGCGGAGTTGACATCGGCATTGTTCAAGAAGCCAGCGATGGCGCTGACGCCATGGAAGTAATGCGCGGGGGAGCACCCGACATTGTGATTGTTGACTTGAACATGTTCCCGATCGACGGGCTGGAATTCACCAAGATGATCCGGACCGGGGTCGACAGCCCGTATCCTTTCATACCCATTATCATGATGACGGGCCATACAGAGCGTAGCAAAGTTACGGCAGCCCGAGATTCGGGGGTGAATGAATTGGTGGCAAAGCCGATCTCGGCGAAAACCTTACTTGACCGCATCGTAGCTGTCATCGACCGCCCTCGGTCCTTCGTCCAAACTACAGCCTATACTGGCCCTTGTCGTCGCCGTGGTGGTGGCGGCAAGGAATTTGCGGGAAAATTGCGCCGCAAGTCAGACAATAAGGCGAAAGCCGAACAATCTAACGAATCGAAAGAAGAAACGGCATGAGCGCTGAGACCCCGGTTGAACTGATCGCGCCAAGTTTCCGTCTGCAGCGGAAAATGGGTGGACCAGCGTCACGACTGCTGACCCCTGAGGCCTACCGGCAAGCCAATGCGGCTTTGGAAGAGATTATTCCGCCCATCGATGAAGAGGTGCGTCGTCTGTTGCAAGAATTGCAAGAAGCCTTGCAGGCAAAAGTGCCTGGTGGGCGTGACATCATGTGGAATAATGCCCACGAAATACGGGGTCTGGCTGGCACCGTCAGCAAAATCACTTTGGGGCAGGCTGCCAATCTAATCTGCCATTACCTCAATGATACGGCTTCCGACTTTTTGCCAGATCAAAACGTAATGCAAACAATCGTTGTTGTTGCTATGCAGGCATTGCGCGAAGAGGCAGATACCGATCCGATGATTAAAGTGATGGTGCAGGATGGCGCGCGTGCCGTCCTGGCCCAACGTCACCGCGAGGGCCGTGACTAAGCCGTCGCCAAGCATTAGCCCAAAGTAGCGTTTAGGGCCGCCTCCACATCCTTTACCAAGTCCTCGCAGTCTTCGATGCCGACTGACAGACGGATCAGCCCGCTGGTCACGCCCAGTTCTGCTTGAACCTCTGGCGCGAACGAATAATGGGTCGTCGTCGCCGGATGGGTCGCAAGGCTTTTGGAATCGCCCAAATTGTTGGAGATATCCACAATCTGCAGCGCATCGAGAAACGCAAAAGCTGCTGGTTTGCCGCCTTTGAGGTCAAAGGCCAATAAGGTGCCGCCAGACTTCATCTGCCTTTTCGCGAGCTCAAATTGAGGATGGTCGGTCCGGTGGGGATAGCGGACATAATTGATCGCTGGATGGGCAGCAATCACATCGGCCAAACGTGCGGCACTAGCGCTAGCGCGCTCAACCCGCATGGACAATGTCTCAAGCCCTTTAAGGACATTCCACGCTACGAAGGGCGACATCGCAGGGCCCGTATGGCGCAGATAAGGGTCGATATGCTCTTCCATAAAGGCGGTTGAGCCAAGGATTGCGCCACCCAAAGTCCGCCCAGACCCGTCCATGTGCTTGGTTGTGGAATAGACCACCACATCAGCACCCAATTCAAACGGGCGCTGCAGGATTGGTGAGGCAAAGATGTTGTCGACAATCAGTCTCGCGCCACAGCCTTTGGCCAAGCTGGCAACAGCGGCAATATCGCTGACGTCTAAGGTTGGGTTGCTGGGACTTTCGAGAAAGAAGGTTTTTGTATTGGGGCGAATCGCGGCGCGCCACGCTTCGACGTCGGTTGAATCGACCAAAGTGAACTCAACGTCATAGCGCGGCATGAAGGTCTCGATGACCCAGCGGCAGGACGAGAATAGCGCTTTGCCCGCAACGACATGGTCCCCAGCACGCAAAGGCGCTAACAAGGCTGCAGTAACTGCTGCCATGCCGCTGGCCGTCAGCCTGCAGGTCTGTGCGCCATCAATAGCCGCCAAGCGTTCTTCCAGCATCCGGTTTGTTGGGTTCGCATAGCGGCCATAGAGATAGCCGGGTGCCTCGCCCTTAAAGCGGGCTTCGGCTTCGCTGGCCGAATCGTAGACAAAGCCCGAAGTCAGGAAAATGGCTTCGCTAGTCTCTTTATGTTGCGACCGGGTCAGGCCACCCCGCACCAATATAGTGTTGGGACTCAGCGGAATTGCGCCGGATGGATCGTGGGTTTCGTCAGTCATCTTACAAAGTCCTGAGCCCTACCAGGGCATGGGCAAACGCATCGGCAGAAAAAGGTTGCAGATCATCGGCTTGTTCGCCCACGCCCACAAATCGGATCGGTAATTTATGTTTCTCCGTCACGGCCACCAACACACCGCCTTTAGCGGTTCCATCCAGTTTGGTCATGACAAGGCCCGTGATACCCGCCGCATGCCGGAAGGCTAAGGTCTGGGAAATCGCATTTTGACCGACGGTGGCATCCAGCACCAACCAAGTCTCATGCGGGGCCTCAGGATCGACTTTGCCGATCACCCGCACCACTTTGGCGAGCTCGTTCATCAGCTCCGACTTATTCTGAAGCCTGCCTGCTGTATCGATCAACAAGACGTCGACGCCCTCAGCCTTTGCGCGGGTCAAAGCATCAAAAGCAAGGCCAGCCGCGTCGGCACCGGTCTCGCGCGCGACCACGGGCACGCCGGCGCGCTCCCCCCAGACTTTGAGTTGCTCTACCGCGGCAGCGCGAAATGTATCGCCCGCGGCTAACATAACTTTATGGCCTGCCTGGCTTAGGTTATGGGCGATTTTGCCAATCGTGGTGGTCTTGCCAGAGCCATTGACGCCCACAAACAAAATCACACGAGGGCTGGCGACCCCGGCGGATTGTTCGAAGGGCGAGCTATCGGTTTCAAAAGGCCGCAAGATAGCAGCAATTTCATCTGCCAAGGCTTGCTTGATTTCTTCTGGGCTAATGTCTTTGCCAAACCGGTCTTTCGCGATGCCAGCGCGAATGCGTGCCGCAGCGCTGGCCCCCAGATCGGCTGTGATCAGCAGTTCTTCCAGCTCATCCAGCGTGTCTTGATCTAGCTTGGCCTTAGTAAAGACCGCGGACACACCCTCTGCCAAGCGAGTGGAAGAGCGTTGCAGCCCATCGACCAATTTGTCGATAACGTCAGCTGGCATAGGCTCTGGTTCAGGGGCTGGAATTGCGATGGCAAAAGTCTGGCGGACAGTGCCATCCGCCCCCAATTCTTCAATCGAGAGGGTGGCCAAGCCATCCAGCTTTACTGCCAGTGGCAGGCCACCTGCGCGCGCCGTGATAAAAACCAACTCCCGGTCCGCTTTGGGCTCTGCCATCAGCGTGACGCGTACGGCCATCTCATCATAGTCGGTGGTGACATAAACCACACCAGTGATACGGGCAGAAGCCTCTTCAACGATCGGGCCGATTTCGAATTTTAGTTTGTCCAGGTCCAAAGCCGTTGCGACAAAGCGGGCCGCCGCCAGGCCTGCACTGCTGGCCTGAGGGTCAAGCTTAGGAGCCGTTTCGGCCTCAAGCGCCTGATTTTTCTTCTTACCCCAGCCAAACATGGCACCCAATCCCTCTGTGGCCAAGCAGCGAGAACCCTAGCTGCAGCCTGAGCTTAGACTTAGCGGAGGCAGGAGGCAGACGGAAGACGTGAAGTGTTTTTGATCGGCTTCACAGCACGGGTCAGACATTCTATGACAGCTGCGTACTCGGCGCTGCTTTGTCTGGGCATAGGGCTGCCGCTGCAGGCACAGAAAAGATGGATTTTCAAGAATGCTAAGTCGGATCGTCATTGTGGGTGCAGGACAAGCCGCGACGCAGGCCGCGACCAGCCTAAGGGCTGGGGGCTATGATGGCCAATTGGTCTTATTGGGCAATGAAGGCTTGCCGCCTTACCAGCGTCCGCCATTGTCCAAAGCTTATCTCTCAGGCGCGATGGGTCTAGATAGAGTGATCTTGAAGCCGCTTGAAGCTTGGGCGGAGGACAAGGTGGAAGTTCATCTTGATGCCGAAGTCACCAGCCTGAACCGGGAATCCAAGTCGGTGACCAAGCGTGATGGTAGCGTCTTTATGTATGATGCGCTGATTTTGGCTACAGGCTCGCGCGTGCGCGCTTTGCCTTGTCCAGGCGCAGAGCTCGCAGGTGTGCATTACCTGCGCTCTATTCGTGATGCGGACGGCTTGGGCCAAGAAATGCAAACGGGAAAGCGGCTGGTTGTGATTGGCGGCGGCTACATTGGGCTTGAGGTTGCAGCGGTCGCTCGAAAGGCAGGTCTCGATGTGACCATTTTAGAGGCGGCACCCCGCGTGCTGGCCCGCGTCGCCCCACCGGTGATTTCAGACTTCTTCCAGAAATTACATCGCGATGCCGGGGTCACCATTCTGACCGACGTCAAAGTTTCCGCCATTGAGGGCGCTGATCGCGTCTCAGGTGTGGCGCTGGCAGATGGGCGCACCATCTCTGCCGACTTGGTTTTGGTGGGGATTGGTATTATCCCGAACGCTGAATTGGCCCGCGAAGCTGGCTTGAAAGCCGAGGATGGCATCGAAACAGACTTGGACGCCCGCACCAGCGATCCAGCGATTTTTGCGATTGGTGATTGTGCCAGCCGTCCTTTGGTCCATTACGGTCAGCGCCGAGGGCGGCTTGAAAGCGTGCATAATGCTTTGGAGCAGGCAAAATTAGCGGCTGCGGCGATTTTGGGCCAGCCCCGGCCCGTCGAAGAAGCGCCTTGGTTCTGGTCCGATCAATATGACATCAAGCTACAGATTGCTGGCCTGTCGACAGGGGCAACTCAATCTGTCGTGCGCGGCGATCCGTCGCAGAAGCGCTTTGCCGTTTTTCATCTAGACGCCGATAATCGGCTGCTCGCGGTCGATGCGATCAATGCTCCGCCTGAGTTTATCGTCGGTAAGCAGGTAATTGCACGGCATGGACAGCTTGCGCCCGCGCGTTTGGCTGATATGTCTGTATCTATGAAAGAGATCGGGGCCAGCGCTTAAGCGCCAACTCTGACCAGAAGCTCAAAGGGATCAAAAAGCGTCATGGCGAAAGTCACATATATCGAACATTCCGGCACCGAGCATGTTATTGACGTGCCAGTCGGCACCACCATCATGGAAGGCGCGGTCAAGAATCGTGTTCCAGGTATCGATGCGGATTGCGGCGGCGCTTGCGCCTGCGCGACCTGCCATGTCTTTGTTGACGCGGCTTGGATCGACAAGACCGGTAAACCTGGCAGCATGGAAGAAAGCATGTTGGATTTCGCCGAAGGTGTGACCCCGCTGTCCCGTTTGTCGTGCCAAATCTCCATGACGCCAGACTTGGACGGTATCGTCGTTCGGTTGCCGGCTGCTCAACACTAAGGTCGGGTGGCTTCGCACAGCGCGGCAGTCTATGAAATCGCGCATGCCAAATATGCGCAGACACATGTTGAACGGTAGGGGTATGGCCTCGCCAAACCCCGCCGCACCCTTATAGTTTCCGAAGATGGCTCAAACCTGCGATCCTGCAGCGCTGTGCCAGATAAGCAGGATAGGGTCTGTATGATCGGCGTTATAGTGGTCAGTCATGGCTTTTTGGCGCGAGAGCTTATTCTTGCGGCAGAGCATGTGGTCGGACCTCAGACCAATATGCAGGCCATTTGTATCGGCCCGGATGACGACATGCAGACAAGGCGGGATGATATTCTCGATGCGTGTCGCAAGGTCGATACCGGCGCGGGCGTGATCATTCTGACAGACATGTTCGGCGGAACGCCTTCCAACCTCGCCATCTCCATCATGAATCGCGGCGAGTATGAGGTTATTGCCGGGGCTAATCTCCCTATGCTGATAAAATTAGCTGAAGTTCGCGGGCGAGAAAGCTTGCCGCGAGCCGTTTTTGCTGCACAAGATGCTGCGAGGAAATATATCGCTGTGGCGTCATCCTTGTTGGCGAGTGGCTAAAATGACTGAGCGCGTGTCGCGTACCATCGAAATCGTCAACAAACGCGGATTGCATGCCCGCGCCTCGTCGAAATTCGCGTTGCTTGCGGGCGAATATGCGGATAGCCGGGTGATGGTCGGGCGCGAGGATCAAGAGGTTGATGGCGAAAGCATTATGGATTTGATGATGCTGGCGGCAGGCATAGGCTCCGAAATTACGGTTTCTGCCGAGGGGCCCCGCGCTGAGGCTGCTTTGGACGCCCTATGTGACTTGGTCGCCAATCGGTTTGGTGAGGGTGAGTAAGGCCCTTTGGGGGTCACTCATTCTCCCAGCCCTTGCTCTTTGCCGCTGTCTCGGCTACAGGACCCGCTCTTCCGCGCAATCAAAACGCGCGCTCTGATCCACACGGTCCTGCACGAACTGAGCAATCGGGGGCAAAGCAGATGGGGTGGACAGGGTTTCCCCGTCCGACGTGATCGTCCGGCGGGGCGTTT
>Ga0247831_1001896_pt1 | contig 36525 bp, 33 predicted proteins | sample LaCruzMarch2015__9_FD_192406 | JGI IMG/M metagenome (GOLD analysis project Ga0247831, IMG submission 192406) | Freshwater microbial communities from meromictic Lake La Cruz, Castile-La Mancha, Spain - LaCruzMarch2015_1m | ecosystem: Environmental > Aquatic > Freshwater > Lake | place: Spain...
CTCAACAGCAAGATCATGGCCATCAAGCGCCGGGCGGGGGGCTACCGGAACGTCGGGAACTTCAAGACCGTGATCTACTTCTACTGCGGCGGCCTGCAGCTCTACCCATGAAGATCCCGGATGGACCCAGAAAATAAGGAATACGTCCAACGGAGCAGGGGTGGGTATTCAGTGTTCACCCCCCAAAACGATAGTCATGTTCGTCGACCGCCGCAATGCTTGCGTGCCTTCTGCGCGGCGGAATGCCGGGGATGGCCAATGGTGGGTGGTGCTGCGACGGCCGCCAGTGACGGCCAGAATTGCCTAAAGCCCGGGTCAGGACCGCTGATCGATGCGGTCGCCGCCGGCACGCGGCACGCCACGCGGCACGCCACGCGGCGCGCCACGTCCGCCCCGCAGCCAGTCGAGCAGCCTGCGCATGTCGGCCGGCAGCGGGCTTTCGAAGCGGAGATCGTCTCCCGACTCGGGATGCACGAACCCCAGCTCGGCGGCGTGCAGCATCACCCGCGGGGCCTGCGACGTGTCTTCCACTTTCATGTGCCGCGGCGCGGAGTAGACCCGCTCGCCGCAGACCGGGTGGCCGATCTCGGCAAGATGGATGCGGATCTGGTGGGTGCGGCCGGTCTCGAGCCGGCACTCGACGAGCGTGAAGGCGTCGCCGAACTGCTCGACGGGCTGCACGTGCGTGACCGATCGCTTCCCCTCCTCGGTCTCCGACGACCCGCGACGGCCGTCGCCACGATCGCGGATGAGGTTCGTCTGGATCGTGCCCGCCCCGACGCGGCCGACGCAGATGGCGAGGTACCGCCGGTGCGTGGTATGGGCCCGGAACTGTTCGGCGAGGATTCGCTCGGAAGGAACCGTGCGGGCAAACACGACAAGCCCGCTCGTCTCCCGATCGATCCGGTGCACCGCCCGCACCGGCGGGACATGCCGGTATTTTTTGCCCCGGGCACCGCGAAGGGCGAGCAGAAAGCCGGCGATCGCGTCGGGCACCATTTCGTCGAGCGTCGGCTGCACCTGCCGCCGCCGCGTCGGCCAGGAGAGTTCCTCGGTGTGTCGCGTGGTGGTGATGCCGGTCGGCTTGTCGACCACCACGACCTGATCGTCGAGATGCACGACCCGTACATCGTCGGCCTTGGGCGGGGCGGCCGCGGCCGCCTCGAGCACCTTGACCACTTCGCCATCCTTGAGACGCCTCGCGACATCCGTGCAGATGTTGCCGTGGACCAGCACGTGCCGCGAACGCACGAGCTTCTGCACCTGCGACCAGCTCGCCGCGCCGGGGTCACCCGCGGCCAGTTTGGCGCGGAGAAAGGCCGCGATCGTCTGGCCCCGATCGGCGGCGGTGACATGATGAACGGTTCCTGGGGCAGGTTTCATGCCATAAATCTACCATGGGTTCGCGGGGTCTGACGCCGCTGGTATGCACATCCCGTCGCTGACGCTCAGGGCTTGTATTGGCGGATGGTGTGATTCCCATAAAAGCCCCTGGCTGCCGCCAGGGGCTGCCCGTGCCCAGAGAGCCGGCGTTGCGGACCAGCGCAGGCAGGATGCCGGAGAGCAGTCCGCATCGAGTGAGCGGAGCCCAGGATGGGCGTAGCGAACGTCCGGCAACGGGGCACGGGCAGCCCCGAACCGTCCACTGCGGGCCACAAGAACACCCCGCTTGACCGCAGTTTCCTCGGTTTTAGACTCTGTGGGGAGGCCTCAGATCGGCATGCCTCCCCAGGCGAGCCGTTTTCTCCTTCTTTTACGTGAGGACCTTCTTCAGTGCCCGGCACATGCGTTATCGGTCTGCAGTGGGGTGACGAAGCCAAAGGCAAGCTCGTCGATATCCTCACCGAAGACCATGAAATCGTCGTCCGATATCAGGGCGGCGCCAATGCCGGCCACACCGTCGTCTCGAAGGGCCAGACCTGGAAGCTCTCCCTCATCCCCAGCGGCATCCTCCGCGATAACGTCACCTGCGTCGTCACCGGCGGCGTGGCCCTCGATCCCGCCAGCGTGATCAGGGAGATCGACGGCCTCGAGGCCCGAGGGGTCGTCGTGCAGGGCAAACTACGGCTCAGCGACCGGGCCCATCTCGTGTTTCCCTGGCATGTTGCTGAAGACAAACAACTCGACGGCAGTCTGTCGGGCGGCGAGGCGATTGGCACGACCGGCCGCGGCATCGGCCCCTGCTACCGTGACAAGGTCGGGCGGTCGCTGGCGATTCGCCTCGGCGACCTCTATCGCGACGAGTTTCGCGGCCGGCTCGAACACATCGTCGGCATCAAGAACCAACTGATCTCCGGCTGGCAGGGCCCGGGGGCCGGCAAGGCCGAACCCCTCGACGCCGTCGCGATCCATGCCCAGTCCATGCAGTATGCGGAGCGGCTGCGGCCGTTTGTCTCCGATACGACGGCCTATCTGCTCGATGCGATTGAGGGGGGCAGCCGGATGCTTTTCGAGGGGGCGCAGGGGGCGCTTCTCGACATCGACCACGGCACATTCCCGTTCGTCACCAGCAGCAACTCGTCGGGGGTCGGCGTGGCGAGCGGCTCGGGCGTGCCGGGGCGGTGGATCGAACGGGTGATCGGCGTGGTGAAGGCCTATTCGACGCGGGTCGGCGGCGGACCGATGCCCACCGAACAGACCAACCGGATCGGCGAACACCTCCGCGAGCGGGGCCGCGAGTACGGCACGGTGACGATGCGGCCACGCCGGTGTGGCTGGTTCGATGCGGTTGCGGCCCGCTACACCGCCCGGCTGTCGGGCGTGGACGAACTGGCCGTGATGCTGCTCGACGTGCCGGGGGGCCTCGACGAATTGAATATCTGCACCGCCTACAGCCTGAACGGACAGCAGACCAACCACTTCCCCAGCCAGATCGACGACCTCAAAAACGCCGAGCCTGTCTACGAGACCTTGCCGGGCTGGAGCGAGGAACTCTCGACCGTCCGCACCTATGACGCCCTGCCCACCGCCGCAAAAGGATATCTTTCACGTATTGAAGAACTGCTCGGACGGCCGGTGTCGATCGTGTCGGTCGGCCCCGATCGCGAGCAAACGATCTTTTGCGACCGCACCACCGACCGGCAGAAACCATGGCCACGTCCCCAGCACCGCACGCCGGCGAACGCCTGATGCCCGGCCAGCCCGGCACCCCCGCCCGGGCTCCGGCCGGCGGTCTGTCGGCAGCGTTGAAAACATCTGCTGCAGCGGCCGCATTGCCTCGCCATATCGCCATCATCATGGATGGCAACGGCCGGTGGGCCGTGCAGCGGGGGCTGCCGAGGATCGAGGGCCATCGCCGCGGTGTGGCAAGCGTTCGGCGGATCACTGAGCACTGCGCCCGCCTGGGTATCGAGCAACTGACGCTCTACTGCCTCTCCAGTGAAAACTGGCGTCGCCCACCGCACGAACTCGAGTTTCTGATGCACCTGCTCGAGCAGTATATGGTCGAGGAGCGGTCGCTCCTGATGCGGGAACGCATTCGCCTGTCGATGATCGGCCACCGGGAGGGGCTGCCGGCCGCCACGCTCGAGCAACTCGACAACACCATCGAACTCTGCGCGGGCAACGACGGGCTGCGGCTGTGTCTTGCGATCAACTACGGCTCACGGATGGAGATCGTCGACGCCGCACGGATGCTTGCGAAGGAGGCCCGTGACGGACTCATCGATCCGCAACAGATCGACGAATCGGCTATCGCAGCGCGGCTCAGCACCGCCGGCATGCCAGACCCAGATCTGCTCATTCGTACGGCCGGCGAGATGCGGATCAGCAACTTCCTGCTCTGGCAGATCAGCTACGCCGAACTGTGGATCACCGACGTGCCATGGCCCGAGTTCGCCGAGTCGCATCTCGACGCCGCGATCGCGGCCTTCGCCGCCCGTGATCGCCGGTTTGGCGGGCTGAGCCAATCATGACAGCCCCGGATTCATCCCACCGCATGCCTAGCGCAGACCACCGGCCGCCGACCGTATCGCCGGGCTCGTCTCTTTTCTCTGGCTCTTTTGGGTCGCGTGTCGTCTTTGCCGTCCTGATCACCGCGGGCTTCGCCGGGCTGGCCTGGGCCGATTGGCGTGGGCTCGGAGGCGCGTTGCCCGCCTGGTGGCTTCTGCCGGTGGCAGTCGTCATCGCGGTCGGCAGCGTTCATGAAATGATCCGACTTTTTGCGTCCGCAGGGATCGTTCTGCCGGGATGGCTGCTGCGGCCGGCGGTGGTGGCGGTCGTGCTTTCGACAGCGGCCGGTGCCCAGGCATTTGCGGCCGAAACCTCCATGGCGTCTCCCGCCGCAGCGATGGGTTGGTCGGCGCTGGCGGTCGCCCTGTCGGTCATCGTGCTGTTCATCGCAGAGATCTCCACGTATCGTCCCAACGGCGGTGCGATCGAGCGACTCGCCGCCGGAGTCGTCACGGTCACCGTGCTCGGGCTTCCGTTGGCGTGCCTTGTGAGCCTGCGGTTGCTGTGCCTGGAAAACATGGGGCCGGAGCAGACCGGTTCAGGGCACGTGGGAATGCTGCCACTGGTGAGCCTTGTGGCCGTGGCGAAAGCCGGTGACATCGCGGCCTATGTCGGGGGCTCGCTGCTGGGGAGGCACCGCATGGCACCTGCGCTGAGCCCAGGCAAGACATGGGAGGGGGCGGTGGCATCGCTGATCGGCTCGTCGGCGGCGGCGTGGTTCGTGCTCGAGCAACTGGGCAAGTCCGCCGCAGCGGGTCCCTGGGGCGGCTGGCTCGTGTTCGGTCTGCTCGTCGGTCTCGCGGCGCTGGCGGGTGATCTTGCCGAGTCGCTGGTGAAGCGGGAGTGCGGGGCCAAAGACTCCGGCAGGTCGCTCGGCGGCCTCGGTGGCTTTCTCGATTTGATCGATTCGTTGCTCTTTGCCGCTCCCGTGGCCTGGCTGTTGTGGGTGGCCGGCAGGGGCTAAAAACAGGCCTTCACCGCGGCAAAAACGGCCCGTGGGCCCGGCAGCCACGGCGGAGGTATACTCATTTCATTGTCCCCCTCACCCCAAGACCGCGGCGTGCCACACGCCGCGGGCTTCGATGCCCCGCACGTCCATCGCGGTCGTCGATTCGAAGCGGCTTGTTGCCGTCTTTGGGCCGAGAGACCAGCACCTTCGCCGGATCCGGTCAGCCCTGGGGGTTGGCGTGTCGGCTCGCGACGACTCGATCCAGATCGAGGGCGAGGAGTCGGCGGTGCTGCGTGCGGCTGAAATCTTCGAGCAACTCGACCGCATCGCCCGCGAGCATGGATCCGTCGAAGTGGCCGACGTGACCCAACTTTTGTCGGCGGCGACGGGCTCCTCGCATGCCGTGCCACGTGATCCGATCGAGGTGCACCGCCCGGATAAACAGGTGCAGCCGAGGTCGGCGGGACAGGCCGCGTATGTAAAGGCGATCCGCGATCACGACGTCGTCGTCTGCAGCGGGCCGGCCGGAAGCGGCAAGACATTCCTCGCCGTTGCGATGGCGGTGTCGTTTTTGCGGTCTGAAAAAGTTCGCAAGATCGTGCTTGTACGGCCGGCGGTGGAGGCGGGAGAAAGCCTTGGCTTCCTGCCGGGAGACCTGCAGGCGAAAATCAATCCCTATCTCCGGCCGCTGCTCGACGCCCTCCGGGAAATGGTTGACTACGAACTGCTCAAACGGCTCACGGAGCAGGACGTCGTCGAGATGATTCCGCTGGCCTACATGCGGGGCCGCACGCTCAACGACGCCTTCATCATTCTCGACGAGGCGCAGAATACGACGGTGGCCCAGATGAAGATGTTTCTGACACGTCTCGGCGTCGGCTCCAAGATGGTGATTTCCGGTGACACCACGCAGATCGATCTGCCGCCCAACCGTCGCAGTGGCCTCGTCGATGCGATGGAGCGGTTGGAGCGTGTCCGCGGCTGCGGTCGGGTGCAACTCGGCGGGATCGACATCGTCCGCCATCCGCTCGTCCAGCGGATCGTCGAGGCTTATGCTGACTGAGCATTCATGACCATCGCGCCATCCTCCTACCGTCGCCGCATCAAGCGTGGCTCTTCCGTCGAGGTGCCCCACGGCTTCTGGGGCACGCTGCTCGAGAACGTCTTGCGATCAGAGGTGCTGCTCAGGCTCGCCCTCTGTGTGGGGGCAGGCCTGTTTCTGCTCCTGCTGATGCACGGCTGGGCCGAGCCTTTTCCCTTTCACGCCGGGATGGTGCCGCCCCGGGGAATCGTGGCGCGGTTGCCATTCGAGAAGCCCGACTCCGAGCGGACCCGCACGGCGCAGGAACGGGCCGCCGCCCAGGTGCGGGTGGTCTACTCGCAGGACAAGGCGCCCATCGTCCGCCTTCGCGACGGTCTCAAGAACCGTATTGCGGAGATCGCGGCTTCCGATTCAGTTACCGCGTCGTCGCGGGCGGCCTGGCTCGAGTTCGCCCCTGAGGCAGCTCCGGTGATCGACGCGCTGACGGCTGCGGAGAAGCTGTCGGTTCGCGAGCCGCCCCTTGCACCGGAGCCGCTTCTTTCACCAGCCCCGCCCCTTGCACCGGCTCCGCCGCCGACGCCGGAAGAGGTATCAACGGCGGCCTCCCCGGCCGATGGAGACGACACGGCAGGGGCATCCGGTGCCACGAAGAAGTCTGGTCAACCGCCCGGCGAGGCGAGCGTTCAGCCTGACAAGCCGCTGGAGAAGCCAGCTGACAAGCCGCTGGAGAAGCCAGCTGACAAGCCGCTGGAGAAGCCAGCTGACAAGCCGCTGGAGACACAGCCTGACAAGCCGCCAGAAAAGCAGCCTGATAAGCGGGTTGCCGAAGCGGCGCAGGCGTTCCAACGGTTTCGAGCAAGGATCGACACAAAGGAGCGACTCCTCGACTGCGAGAAGGCGATTGATCGGAGTTTCGCGGATCTGGAGAGCATGGGCGTGCTCGAGAAGATCCAGCATGGGATCGACGAGGGGAGCCAGACGGAAATCGACGTGCATCCCCTCGGCAATGCCGCCGAACTCACGCGGGCCCAGGTGGCTGACGTTTTGCTCGGTGAGGCGAAGGTGCGGCTGCGAACGCGGCTCGACGAGGAAGTCGGCGAGGGACCGCTGGCCGACCGGGTGTTTGCCTGGATCGAGCAACGGCTGCAGGGAACGCTCGAGATCGACCGCGATGCGACGGTGAAGGCCAAGCAGGAGGCGATGAAGAAGACTCCGCAGCAATTCGTCCGCTATGCCGCCGGTGACCTGCTGGCGGATGCAGGGCAGCCTCTCGACGCCGATGAGGTCGGACTTCTCGACCGCGAGCATCAGGAATACGTCCGCCAGCAGGACGCCCGGCAGCGGATCGGCCGGGCGCTCTCGCTCTGCGGTCTGTTCGCGGCGATGTTCGCCCTGTCGGGTTTCTACATTCACCTGCACCATCGCGAGGTGCTCGACGACCTCGGTCACGTGGCCACCCTGGTGGGTCTCTCGGCGGTGACCGTGATGATCTGCCTGCTGTCGGCGGGCGAGGCGTGGCGGGCCGAGATCGTGCCGCTGCTCGTCTTTGCCATGACCGTGGCCATCGCCTACGACGAGGATCTTTCGCTTCTGCTGGCCGCCGAGGTGGCCCTTGTCGTGGTGGTCGGCCTTGGCCGCGGACTCGCCGACTACGTGACGCTGTGTGCCGCTGCTGCATCGATGATCTTCTGGATGGGGCGGCTCCGCAGCCGCAGCAAGCTGATCTACGTGGGCCTGTGGGCGGGGGCGGTGGTGATCGCCACCCAGGTGGGAGCCAACCTTCTTGAGGAACGTCCCTTCGACGCGCAGCTGCTCTACGAGGCTGGGCGAACGGGCGTCTGGACCCTCCTTGCCGGTTTCCTGATGACGGGCCTGCTGCCGTTCATCGAACGCTGGTTCGGCGTGCTCACAGACCTCAGCCTGCTGGAGGTCGGCGACGTCGCGCACCCGCTGCTTCAGGAACTCGTTCGCCGCGCTCCAGGCACCTACAACCACTCGATCAACGTTGCCAGCATCGGCGAGGCCGCTGCCGAGGCGATCGGCGCGCGGGGCCTGCTCGTGCGTGTGGGGGCCTACTTCCATGACGTCGGCAAGATGCTCAAGCCCGCCTACTTCATCGAAAATCAGGGGCAGGAAAACCGTCACGAGTCGCTCGTGCCGGCGATGAGCACGCTGATCATCGTGGCCCATGTGAAGGAGGGCGTGGAACTCGCCCGGCAGTACAACCTGCCGCACCCGATCATCGACATCATCGCCGAGCACCACGGCACGACACTCGTGGAGTTTTTCTATCGGCGGGCGACGGCGCTCTCCCAGACTGACCCCAACGGAACGGAAATCGACGAGCAGAATTACCGCTATCCGGGGCCGAAGCCGAGCTCGCGGGAATCGGCCGTGTTGATGCTCTCCGACGCGGTCGAAAGCGCCAGCCGCGCTCTCACCGAGCCGACCCCGGCACGGATCGCGGGACTTGTCCATGAGCTGGCCATGAAGCGTCTGCTCGATGGCCAGTTCGACGAATGCGGTCTGACGCTCGAGGAACTCGAACTCCTCGAACGGAGCCTGGTGAAGAGCCTGACGGCTGTGTATCACGGTCGCGTCAAGTATCCCGACCAAAGGACGGCGTAGTGTCTCGACTCCGTGGCCGCCCCGCTTCGCAGCCGCCTCGGTCGACGATCGTCGTCGACGTGAGCGACCGGCAGTCCGTGCTTCAAACGTCGGCACGGGGGCTCGAGCGGCTCGTCCGCCGGGCGTTGGCTGCCGAAGGGATCGAGCGGGCCGAGATCGGCATTGTGCTGGTCGATGACCGGCGGATTGCGGCTGTCCATCGCCGCTGGATGGGGGTGCCTGGCCCCACCGACGTCATCACATTCGATCTTTCCGCCGGTGCATTCGGTGCGGCTGGTGCGGACGTTCTGGCAGGCGACATTGTGGTGAGCACCGAAACCGCTCGCCGCTCGGCCAGGGCGGTCGGCTGGACACCACGGCAGGAACTCGCCTATTACATCGTCCATGGAATCCTGCACCTCCGCGGCTACGACGACCAGACGCCGGCGGACCGCCGGGCGATGCGCCGTCGCGAACGGTCTTTGATGCGGGCCTGCGGATTGCCGGCCCCGCCGCGGCCGAGGGCCGCAGGCACCCACCCATGAATACCGCCGAATCCCTGGGGCTCGAGTCGGCGGTCCTGCTGCTTCTGCTGGCCAGCGGGGCGGCCGTGCAGGCCCGTAGCATCCGTGGCGCCCAGCGGCACCACATCCAGGATCTCTGCAAGCGGCGAGGCAAGCCTGCGCACTACGAACAGATCGTCGCGGGTAGCGAGACGATCGCGTTCATCGCGGCGTCGGTGGTCGTCATCGCGGCGGTCGTCGCCACGCTGCTTGCCGCCCGCGGTCTGTTCGCCGCATCGGGCGGCGTTTTGGCGCTCGAGGTGTCGGCGGTCGCCGGCTGGATCGCGATCGTCTGGCTCCTGCTGGTCGTGGTGCCGATGCTGCTGACGAAGTTCGCGGGACCCTGGATCGTGGTGGCGACGTGGCGGATCTGGCGGCCGGTGGTGGCGGTGCTCTCTCCGGTCGTGCTGCTGCTGGGCAACGCGGCCTCGTCGCTGGGGCGGACAGCGGCACGGCATTCCGGCGACGAGGCAGTGCCTGAGCGTCCACAGGATGAACTCCGGCTCGTCGTCGACGAGGCCCATCGGGAAGGACGCATCGAAGGAACGGCCCGCGACATGATCCGGGGCGTCATTCGGCTCGACGAGGTGCGTGTGTCGCAGATTATGACTCCCCGCACGCAGATGATCGCGATCCCACTGGCCACCGAATGGGACGATGCCGTCCGCATGGCCGCCGAGAGCGCCCACACGCGGCTGCCCGTCTGGGACCGCTCCTCGGACGACGTCGTGGGCATCCTCCACACTCGGGAACTGCTCACCAGGCTCGCCGAAGGCCTCTCGCCGCGGGCCGACGCCGTGCCGGCCGAGCCACGCGGTATCCGGCCGCTGCTGCGTCCACCATGGTTCGTGCCCGAATCGATGAGTGTGCAGACGCTGCTGTTGGAATTCCAGCGGGGCAAGACACACATGGCGATCGTCACGGATGAATTCGGGGGCGTGGCCGGTGTCGTGACGATCGAGGACGCCCTCGAGGAGATCGTGGGGGAGATTGCCGACGAGCACGACGAGGCGTTCTCAGATGGCATTCGCTCGGTGTCACCTGATGTCTGTGAGGTGCTGGCCCACGTTCCCGTCGCCCGGCTCAATGAACGGATGCAGATGTCGCTGCCGGAAGAGGCCGGGTATGAGACGGTCGGCGGCTTCGTCTTCCACCAATGCGGACGCATCCCGGAGGTGGGCGAGAAGATCGAGTCGCACGGCGCCACGCTCGAGGTGCTGGCCGCCACCCGCCGACGGATCGATCTGGTGCGGATCTCAAGGCTCGGGGACGACCGGCCCGGGAGCAACGGAAACGATGGCGGCTGACAAGGCACGGGCGATCGTCATCCGGACCTTCCCGTTCGGCGACAGCAGTTGCGTCGTTACCCTGTTTACCCGGGAGTACGGCAAGCTGCGGGCTCTGGCGAAGGGGGCGTGGCGTCCGAAGAGTGCATTTGACGCCGCCCTTGACCTGCTTTCGATCTGTGAGGTACTCGTCCTCCGCAAATCCTCCGGTGGACTCGACTTGGTGACGGAAGCCTGCCTCGAACACCGGTTTCGGGTCGGCAAAAGCCAGGCGGCGTTTCTCGGCGGCATGGATGTGGCCGAATTGCTCGATGCACTGACCGCGGATGGCGATCCCCAGCCGGAACTGTTCGATGTTGCCCACTCGACCCTCCGAATCCTCTCGGCTCCCCGACATGCTGATGATCCACCCACCCTCGCGAATGATCTCTCCGGAGGACCCGTGCGGGCGTTGGTCACACACACTGAGTTGGCCATGCTCAGGCTGGCAGGTCACGCCCCGGCGCTGGTGCGGTGCGCGGAATGCCGCGGAGCCGTTGCATCCACCGGGCGGATCGCGTTTGGCATGCTCGACGGCGGGGTCCTCTGTGAATCGTGTCGCCGTGGCAAGCGGGCGGTTGTCGCCCTTTCGGCCGACTGCCTCGCGGCGTTGCGGCTGCTTGCTGCCGCCCCCGACGCGTGGAGGTCGCTGGCATTGCCTGCCACGACCGACAGCGAGGTGCGTGCCGTCATGAACACGATGCTCTCCCACCTGCTGGGGAAGCGGCCTCGAGTCGCACCATTGCTCCAGTCGCGATCCCGTCAAGCCCCTTCCCGACCTTCGTAACGTCCGCCCGGCCCGCGCCCCCCGAAAGTCTGCTGCGTCGCCATGCCATCAGTCCCCAACACAACCCGCAGCCCGATCCGCGGCGTGCCCCCCAGTCGCATCTGGTGCGGAGTGGCCGTGGCCTGCCTGTTTCTTGAGGCAGGATGTGCCACGATCAAGACGCCGACCTGGCCATGGTCGAAGAACCCGGCTGCTGACAAGAAAATTGCCGGCGAACTGGGGGAAGATGCAGACTCGGAGGTGATCTCCTCCGAGTTCAATCCCACCGAGCAGGATCTCGGGTGGGATTACTTCAAGGGGGACAACATCAAGAAGCGGTGGAAGAAGGTGGTCGGCCGCGGCCCCAACGAGCCGGTCGCCCGGAAGGCGCTGGCGGAGGCGGACGGACTGTTTCGAGACCAGAAATATTCTCAGGCCGCCTCAAAATACAAGGTGGCGATCGACCGCTGGCCCGATTCGGTGATCGAGGAAGACGCTCTCTGGCAGCTCGCCGAGTGCTGGTTCTTCACCGACCGCTATCCAAAGGCGGAGGATTGCTACGACGAATTGGTGAAGAAATACGCCAACTCACGCTATCTCGACCGGATAGCCCAGCGGCAGTTCGTGATCGCGCAGTATTGGGTTGCGCTTGATCAGAAGCACAACTACATGACCATCGTGCCGAATCTCGCGGATCGCAGCCGGCCGCTTTTCGACACGCGTGGCCGTGCCATCAAGGCCTACGACCATGTCCGGATCAACGATCCGCGTGGGCCGCTGGCCGACGACAGCATCATGGCCCAGGCCAACACCCACTTCGTCGACCGGCAATGGCTCGATGCCGACTATTTCTACGGCCTGCTCCGCAGCGAGTATCCCGACAGCGATTTCCTGCTGCAGGCGCACCTGCTCGGTCTGCAGGCCAAGCTCCGGGCCTATCAAGGACCGGGCTACGAGGGGGGCGTGCTCGACGAGGCGGAAATTCTTGCCGACCAGACGCTCGTGCAGTTTCCAGACCAACTCGCCGGCGACGAGGCCGAACGGGTGCAGACGACGCGGGCCGCGATCGCGGCGCAGCAGGCGACGCGGCACTGGAACCGCGCCGAGTTCTACGCGAAAGGCCAGCACTACACGTCGGCCCGCATCTATTATGCGCTTATCGCCCGCGACTATCCCAAGACGATGCTCGCGCAGCAGTCCCGCGACCGGCTTGAAAAGTATGACGGGCTGGCGGACGTTTCCGACAATCCGTTTCCGATGCTGACGGCCATGCTGAATCCAGACTCCCTCAAGGAAGCGGAACTCGACGCGATGGCCGAGGCCGACACGGCGATCGCCCGTGAGGACAACTCCGGTATCGCCCCGCCCCTGCGCTGAAACGAAGAGTGTCCATGGCCGCGTGTGTCGTCCGCCTGCGTCGGCTCGCCTGCGTCGTGCTCGCCTGCGTTGCCATTGCCTGTGGTGTCGTCGTCTGCGGCGGCTGTGCCGGCTATCGCTTCGGCAACAACACGCTCTACGCGCCAAATGTTCGCACGGTCTACGTGCCGATCATCCAGTCGGACAGTTTCCGCACGACGCCCAGCATCGACATCGGTGAACGGCTCACTGAGGCGGTCTGTAAGGAGATCGAGAAACGGACGCCATTCAAGGTTGTGGGTGATCCCGCTGCCGACAGCGTGCTCACCGCCCGGATCGTGGCCGATACGAAACGCATGGTTGTGGAGAGCCCGACCGACCAGTCGCGGATGGTGGAATTGAATTTTCAGGTGCTCGTCACCTGGGCCGATCGGGGTGGGGCGGTGCTTGCCTCGGGTGGCGTGCCGCTGCCGGCAGCGAGCGTCGATGTGGGTCAGCCTGCGATGCTCGTGCCGGAGTACGGCCGCTCGGTCGCCAGCACGCAGCAGGAAATGATCATCAAGATGGCGCAGCAGATCGTCGGCTTGATGGAAGAGCCCTGGTAACGGACGGGCGCGCGTCCTGGGAATGGTTGTGGAGGGTAGAGTGATGGCATGAGCACTCACCCCCGTCCCACCCACTGGCAACTCCGCTCGCGTCGGCTCTCGCTACCCGACGGCGTCTCGTCGCGCCGGCCGCTCGTGATGGGGATCGTGAACGCCACGCCCGACAGCTTTTCAGATGGCGGCCGGCATGCGGGGGTGGAGGCCGCCGTGGCCCATGGGCTTGCGCTCGTGGCTGCAGGGGCCGAGATCCTCGACGTCGGTGGAGAAAGCACGCGGCCCTTCTCGGAGCCCGTAACACAGGAGGAGGAATTGCGCCGCGTGGAAGAGGTGGTGCGGCAATTGGCTGGTCAGGCGGGCGTTCCGATCTCGATCGACACGTCGAAGGCGGCGGTGGCGGGCCGGGCCATCGAACTGGGCGCTGAGATCATCAACGACGTCACCGGCCTGGAGGGGGATCCCGGCATGCTCCGAGTCGCGGTCGAGTCGGGGGCCGGCGTCTGTGCGATGCACATGCAGGGCACGCCGCAGACCATGCAGGTCGACCCGAGGTATGTCGATGTCGTGGGTGAGATCCATGCCTACCTCGAACGCCGCCGTGACACTCTCGTGGCCGCCGGCATCGCACTGGAACGCATCTGTCTTGATCCGGGCATCGGGTTTGGCAAGACCCACGCCCACAATCTTGAACTGATGTCCCGCGTGGCTGAGTTTCTCGATCTGGGCGTGCCGATCCTCGTCGGTCACTCCCGCAAGGGTTTTATTGGCAGATCGATTGAGCGGGCGTTGGGTCGACCGGCAACACTGGAGGAGCGGGATGCAGGCACTGCCGGTGCCGCCTGCGGTCTCGCCGTCGCCGGGGTTCAGATCATCCGTGTCCATGCCGTGGGCATGGTTCGCAGCGCGATGGAACTGCACCGCGCCACCCTGGCTGGAGCCATTCGCACGGCATGATCGGGTGCGGGAGTTGAGCTGGGTGTTGTGAGACGGGGTGTTGTGAGACGGGGTGTTGTGGCCGCGAGTTTTTAACTTGCGGAATCCATGCCGGGGTAAGGACAAGTTAAAAACTTGCCTCCACGGGGGATGCCGGGGTAAGGACAAGTTAAAAACTTGCCTCCACGGGGGATGCCGGGGCGAGGACAAGTTGAAAACTTGCCTCCACGTGGGAGGGGTTAGACGCCGGCGATTGCCTGGCGGGCCGCCTGCTCGCATGCCTTGATGTCGGCGAGTGGGTTTTGCGGGTTCTCCTCGTATTCAATGGAGAGGGCCCCGTCGGCTGGGAAGTCAACCGCGATGAGTGCCGCCATGACGGCTGGCACGTCGATGTGGCCCTTGCCGAGGATCACGCCCTTGGTCTTGTCCTGCATCTCGGCAAAGTCCTTCAGGTGGATGCCGTAGAGCCTGCCTTTCAGCAAACGGATCACCTCGACTGGACGCTCGCCCGACCGCAGGAAATGGCCGAGGTCGGCGCAGGCGCCGATGCGGGAGTCATATTTCTCGACCGCCTGAAGGACATCGATCGCCTTGTTGTAGCGGTGTGTCGGGCCGTGGTTGTGGATAGCCACGCGAATATCGAACTCCTTCACGAGTTCGTCGAGACTGGCGAAGGAGTCAGGGTCGGGGTCGGCACCGAACGTGCGGATACCGGCGGCCTTCGCGAACTCGAACATCTTCCGGTTGGCGACGGCATCCTTGGTGAATCGGTTGACGCCGTGGGCGGAGATCGTGAGGCCGAGGTCTGCCAGTTGCTTTTTCATCGCGTCGATCGCGGTCGCATCGGCGTTGAGCGGATACATCCCCGGATAAAACTCGACGAACTTGAAGCCCAGATCACGGGCGTGCCTGAGGGCTTCGTCCACCTTGTAGCCGCGGAGGGAATAGAGTTGCACGCCCAGATTGAGGTTGTTGCCTGAAGCGGCGGCAGCCAGACGGCCCAGCGGCGAAAGAGCGGCGACGCCGGTCGCGGCGGCGGTGCCAGCGGCGGTGAGAAACGAGCGACGGGTGCAATTCGTGAAACGCATCGGGGGCAACTCCTGCGTGGGAAGAACGAGCCGAGACGGCTAAGATAATCGAAAGTCTCGTCTTCCGCACGGAACCCAGCCATGGCCACGATTTCGCCCGCCGCCACCAATCCGCTCACGCCCCTCGCCGCCCAGTGCCGCTCGATCGCCGAACGGGCCCGACGGGCGGCCATCGATCTCGCTGGCGTGCCCGGCGAAAAAAAGGCCGTCTGCCTGCGGGCTGCCGCCGCAGCGATCCGGGCCGACGTCGCCGAAATCCTCGCCGCCAACCGGCTCGACCTGGCCGCAGCCCCGGGGTTTGGCCTCACGGCCGCAGCCATCGATCGGCTCACCCTCGATGCCAAGCGGGTGGAAGGCATCGCCGCGGGCGTTGAGGCGGTCGCGCTGCTCCCTGATCCCGTGGGCGAGGTGATTGAGGAATCGACGCAGCCCAACGGCCTGACCGTCCGCAAGATCCGTGTGCCCTTGGGCGTTGTTTTCTTTATCTACGAATCGCGGCCCAATGTCACGGCCGACGCCGCCGCAGTCGCGCTCGCGGCCGGGAATGCCATCATTCTCCGCGGGGGGAAGGAGGCGGCCCATTCCAGTGCCCGGATCGTGGAGAGCATGCGCAGGGCGATCGCTGACTCCGGCCTGCCCACCGACTGCGTGCAACTCATCGAGACCGCCGACCGCGAGGCCGTCGGCGTCTTTCTCACGATGGACGACCTGATCGACATCGTGATTCCCCGTGGGGGCGAAACACTGATCCGCCGGGTCTGTTCCGAGGCCCGCATGCCGGTGCTCAAGCACTTCTCGGGCAACTGCCATGTGTACGTCGATCGGGCGGCGGACCTGGTGATGGCGAAGGCGATCACCGTCAACGCTAAATGCCAGCGGATGGGCGTCTGCAATGCCGCCGAATCGTTGCTCGTGCACAGCGACGTGGCGGCGACGTTTCTTCCCGACATCGCCGCCGCCCTCCGTGAACACGAGGTCGAGATCGTGGGGGATGCCGCCACCCGCCGCCTTCTGCCGGCGGCGGGCGTGGCCACCGAGGCCGACTTTGCTGCGGAATTTCTGGGGCCCAAGATCTCGGTGGCTGTGGTCGATTCGGTCGATGCGGCGATCGATCACATCAACCGCTATGGCTCGCGGCACACCGATTCGATCGTGACGGCCGACGCGGCCGCGGCCGACCGGTTCGTCGCCCGGGTCGACACGGCCGTGGTGATGGTCAACGCCAGCACCCGGTTCAACGACGGCGGTGAAATGGGGCTGGGGGCAGAGATCGGCATCTCGACCGACAAACTGCACGCCCGGGGCCCCTGCGGAACCCGGGAACTCACAACGTATAAATATGTCGTGCTTGGCACCGGGCAGACACGCTCATGATACGGTGGCCCCGCTTCACCCCGCTTCCCGTCATCATCTGTGTGTTGTCCGTCATGTCGCACTCTGCCCCCGCACACGAGCCCGCCGATCCCCATCTGTGGCTGGAGGACGTCACCGGAGCGAAGCCGCTGGAGTGGGTCAGGGGCCGCAATGCCGAGAGCATGGCGGCGCTCTCCGGCTCGGAAAAGTTCAAGGCCCTCGAAGCGAGGATTCTTGCGATCCTCGACTCGAAGGCGCGGATTCCGATGGTCACGAAGATCGCCGACCGCTACTACAACTTCTGGCGCGACGCCGCAAACCCCAAGGGGATCTGGCGGCGGACCACACTCGACGAATACCGCACGCCTGAGCCCGCGTGGGAGACCGTGCTCGATCTCGATGCGCTCTCGGCCGCCGAGGGTGAAAACTGGGTCTGGCACGGGGCCACGGTGCTCGAACCGGCAGACCGGCTCTGCCTCGTGTCGCTCTCCCGCGGCGGCGCCGATGCCGACGTGATGCGAGAGTTTGACCTTGAAAAGAAGACATTCGTGGAGGGCGGCTTCAAGGTGCCCGAGGCGAAGAGCCGCGTGGCGTGGCGGTCGGCCGAGAGCCTGTTCGTGGCCACTGATTTCGGGCCCGGTTCGCTCACCGCATCTGGCTACCCGCGAATCGTGCGGGAGTGGAACCGCGGCACACCGCTGGCCGCGGCCCCGCTTGTCTACGAAGGGCAGCCCGAAGACATGGCCGTGCATGCCTGGCGGGATCTGACGCCGGGATTCGAACGCGACTTCGTCCTGCGGCAAAAAACGTTTTACACAAACGAAATGTTCCTGCGGCAGGATGGCCGGCTCGTACGGATCGAGAAGCCGGACGACGCCAACGCCGCGGTGCATCGCGAGTGGCTGCTGCTTGAACTGCGGAGCCCGTGGACCGTCGATGGCCAAACATATCCGGCTGGCAGCCTGCTGGCGGCCGATCTCGTGACGTTCATGGCCGGCCAACGCACGATCCACTCGCTCTTCGAGCCCGGGCCCCGGACGTCGCTCGTGTCCTTCACATCTACTCGCAACCATCTTCTCGTCACCACGCTCGACAACGTCCGCAATCGGCTGTCCACACTGACCTTTCAGGATGGGGCATGGCGGCGCCGACCGGTGCCGGGGCTGCCTGAATTCGGTACCGCCTCGGCCCTTCCGGTCGATGACATGGAGACGGACGAGGTCTTTCTCGTGACCGCCAGTTCGCTGCAGCCGTCGACGCTCTCGCTTGGAAACATCGACGATGTTCATGATGACTGGGCGCCGGAGCGTCTCAAGCAATCGCCTGCCTTCTTCGACGCCTCCGGGCTGCGGGTGAGCCAGCACGAAGCACTTTCCAAGGATGGCACCCGGATTCCGTATTTCCAGATCGGTCCAGAGTCCCCGCCGGCCGACGGCAGCACGCCCACGCTGCTCTACGGCTACGGCGGCTTCGAGATCCCGCTGCTTCCCGGCTACGAGCCGATCGCCGGCACCGCGTGGCTGGAGAAGGGGCATGTCTACGTGATCGCCAACATTCGTGGCGGTGGGGAGTTTGGGCCGGAGTGGCATCAGGCCGCATTGAAGGCGAAGCGGCCCCGCGCCTATGAAGACTTCATCGCGGTGGCGGAGGATCTGATCACTCGAAAGGTGACGTCGCCCAGGCACCTTGGCATCAAGGGGGGCAGCAATGGCGGCCTGCTCATGGGCAATATGCTCACGATGCGGCCCGATCTCTTCGGTGGCATCGTCTGCCAGGTGCCGCTGCTCGACATGCGTCGCTTTCACCTGCTGTTGGCCGGAGCGAGCTGGGTGGGTGAATACGGCGACCCGGACGAGCCCGAGGAGTGGAGTTACATCCGTGGTTTTTCCCCCTATCACAATCTGGATCCAGGCACAGCATATCCGCCGATCCTGATCACGACCTCCACGCGGGACGACCGCGTGCATCCCGGACATGCACGCAAGATGACTGCACGGCTCATGGAGATGGGCAAGCGGGTGCTCTATTACGAGAACATCGAAGGGGGGCATGGCGGCGCGGCCGACAACCGGCAGCGGGCGTTCATGGACGCGCTCGGCTATACGTTCCTCGACCGCGAGTTGGAGTAGGTCTGCGTGTGATCTCATACAAGCCCTTGGCGTAAGCCAGGGGATCGGCAGTAAGGAATCCCGTCGCTCACGCTCAGGGCTTGTATGAACCCTCCCCATACACGCCCGCGGTCGAAAACGCTCCCGATTGACGCCCTTCCATCGCGTCGGATTCCGCCAACTGCTCATACGTGACGGGTTTCACCTCCGTGACCCAGAGGAGCGGCGTGACGCGATCGATGCCAAGCACCGCCCCGATCGCCTCGCCGATGGCCCAGGCTCCTGCCAGCACGGCGGCAGCGGCCAATGCGCCAAGGCTCAGCCCGGCTTCGGCTCCGGCCCGCCGGAAGTGCCTGAACCCGCGATTCCAGTGGAGGAATGCGATCGCTGGAGCACCGAGTGGATACAGCAATCGCGCTGGAATCGACCATTCGCGAGTCCGCATGGCTCCGAATCCCAGGCCGACGACATAGAGGAGATAGAGTTCGCGGCCGAAGCCTGGCGGATCGAAGTGCCTCATCCGGGCACGGCTCTCGAGATAAAAGCGTCCGCCCTGCCGCCCGATGCGAGCGATGGCGAATGCACCGACTCGCATCAGCCCGGGAAGTTCGTCGGCGAGATCGCGGAGCAGCGCTGTCCGCACCGTACCGTTCCACCCACAGAGAATATCAGTCGGCCCGGCGGTGATCGGTTCCATCCATTCGCCGTATCCCAGCAGGAATGAAGCCTGCGACCAGATCGTGGTCCGCGTTCCCGGACCCAGTGCCGCTCCCACACCGTCCCAGCCCTCCTCGAGACGCGTCATGATCGCCGCGGCATAGTCCCGATCCGGCAGGCAATGATCCTCCGCCAAGACGATGTAGTCGCCGGTGGCACGGCGGATTCCAATCGCCCGCATGTCATGCAGGTCAGCCGATCCCGTCATCACGACGATCTGTCGGGGCTGGAGTTGGGCAATCTGCGCGGCAGTCGGTCCGAGATGCTCTGGGCAGAGGATCAGGATCTCAAGCTCGTGCCTGGATGTCTGCGCGTCCCAGGCATCCAGCGCGGGGAGAACCGTGTCAAAGCCGAGTTTGGCGGGCAGCAGAATCGAAAGTCGCGGTTTCACGGAAATCGTATGCTCCAGATCGGAAAAATAGGCTGGATAGCCGGAAACGTCTACTTCGTGTCAGCAACGGAATCGATTGCCGGATGGGATGCCTGTTATACGGCTCCCATATGGTCCTCGCGTGGTCCCCGAACGGTGTGGCACGCAGGGGGGTGTCCGGGCATCGTATAACCATCCCCATACAAGCCCTCGGATTGGAAACGATGACGAGACAGCGGATCTCGATTGCCTGCTGCATCAACGAGGCCTATGCACTTCCGCTTGCGGTGATGCTCACCTCGTTGACGGAACGTCTGCGGCCCGCATTCGAGGCTACCGTCTACCTGACACACCAGCACTTGAGTCAGAAGACGCTCGACGCGGTCAACGCCATCGGCGACACCCGCGCGGTGCAACTGGCTGGAGCATGTCTGGATCGCCTACCGCGAAACCGGACGTTTCCGCCGGAAGCCTCTGCGCCGCTCCTACTTCCGGATGTTCTTCCGGAGGATCTTGGGAAGGTGCTCTTCCTGGATGCCGACCTGCTCATACTCGACGACATCTCGCCGCTCTGGATGCAGACGCTCGAGGGCTGTTCACTGGCGGCTGTGGTCGATCCAGCGATCCCGTATTGTCGGTCGCCTCGTGGCGTGAAGGACTGGCAGGCACGTGGGATACCTCGCAGCTCGCACTACTTGAACGCAGGCGTCCTTCTGATCGATCTCGAAGCCTGGCGCCGGCGGGATGTGGCTGGACGGGCGCTTGAGTATCTTCGGGCAGTTGGGAACCGTGTCGACTACCTTCATCAGGAGGCGATCAACGCCACTGTCTGGAACGACTGGTTGCCTGTCGCGACGCGGTGGAACCTGTCCGCCAATGCCGGCCGATGGTTTGATCCGATCGACGGTGATGCTGTTGCGTCGCCGGCCATCGTGCATTTTGCGGGTCGCGTCAAGCCGTGGCGGATGGAGTCGGGCAGCCGCTTTGCGGGAGCCTACGCCGAGGTCTTATCGCGTGTGACAAGTCGCATTCCAAGGCCGGCTCGGGCGTGGCGGGACCGAGCGCTGGGATGGTACGACCGCGGGCTGAGGGGGGCGTGCTACCCCGGCGAGAGATTCCTGTGGACTCGTCGGGTTCTGTGACACGCAGTCCGAAGCCACCACCTACTTCTTCGGGATGTAGGCGTTGACCCCCACGACCACCTTCTTGCCATCCACAACGCAGTCGGTTTCCTTGTTGCCATAGGTGGAAGCGACCACTAGCGTTTTGCCGCTGGCAGACCGCTCTGGCTTCGCGTTCATGGGAATGCGAAGGACCAGTTCGTCGCCGTCGATCGTTGCTGAAAAAGCCATGGATTCCGTCCTTGGAGTTGTGGAAATGAGAAAAGCCAAGTCTACAAGGCGTTGGTTTCCTGGTGGTGGAGGACATCGCCGGCAGCCAGCAGCTGCGAATTCCCCTCTCTTCCTGGAAAAGCGTTGGAATTACCAGGATCAGCAGGGCACAATAGACGCGGCTTCAGGACTCCCCAGTCCAGCGAGAACCCCCAGCCTAGGAACGTACTCAGTGGCAAAGCAGTCGAAGATAAAGACGATCGAGAACGAAGACGCCTCCGTCATCCACATCCACGAGGAGACTCTTTCTGTCGCCTCCGACGCTCCTGCCAGGGAGCCGTCGACGCTCAACAAGAGTGAAGAGATCCGAAAGCTCGCCAAAGAACTTCAGGGCCGCGGAGAGAAGCCCCGCCCGGTCACAATCGTGAATCTGCTCAAAGCCAGGGGCATAGCGGTCTCATCGCCCCAAGTGTCCATGGTGCTCAAGAAAGAGGGGGGTGACAGGCGGCCAAGAAAAGTGAAAACATCTGCTGCGCCCACCAGGGCAAGCAGTGTTTCTGGCGGTGAATCTTTCACCATCGATCAGTTGCTGGCAGCCAAGAAATTCGTAGAGTCGATCGGTTCACCACGGCAGGCAATGGCTCTGCTGGCCGCTCTGGATAGGATCTTGTGATCGGTCGTCAACCCAAGGAGTCTCCATGAGCGAACATACCTACAAGATGATTGAACTGGTCGGGTCGTCACATTTGAGCATTGAAGATGCTGTGAAGAACGCCGTGGCGAAGGCGGCACTCGATGAAAAGAACTGTCGTTGGCTCGAAGTGCTGGAAACCAGGGGGCACATCGAGGACGGTCGGATCGCCCACTGGCAGGTTCGGGTGAAAATCGGGGCGACCCTGGACTGACGTTCGGCCTCTTTTCTTGAAGGACTCTATTCTGGGAGTTCGTTGTCCGGGAATTTCCGTTCGGGAATTTCCTTTCTGGAATCCCTGTCCGGGAATTCCTTGTGTGAACCGCCATTCGTAGGAGATGAGTGGCGGCGTTCCTTGCTGGGCTGTCGGGTGTTTGTGTCTGCGGGGGAGTTCAGCCCAGTGTCCCGATCCCTTTGAGCAGGAGCGTATGAAAAAAATCAAGCTGCAGGACTACCGCCGGCACGTTGAAATCTATTTTGCATTGGAATGGAGCGATGTGCCGCTGGAGCAGGTGCTTTTGCGGCTGCCGGAGAAATACAGCGTGAAAGTGGACAAGGTGATCGCACTTCACCACAGCCTCAGAAAGCCCCCCGCCGATGCGGCCGGTTATGCGATGAGGATTCTGCGCGGGCCGTGCCGGAGCCTGATTGTGGGGCAGAACGACGAGCGGTAATCCGTACCGGTGGTGTCCCTTTACGGTCGGTAGTCTCGCTAGACCTCCGACGACCCGACCTGCCCCTCTCTATCGGCACCGCTTCCAGAGAGCATCTGGGAGAACGTCAGGTCCTGCGTGGCTAAAATCTGGGTGGATCAAGAAATGGGGAGAACCTCGTCACCGAGCCGGGGCCGATCCGGAAGATCCTGACATACCTCTGCGAACCGCTCGAGCCTCCGCCCGTCTCTCCCGCCCGTGGCCCACCCAACGACTGGGCCGAGCTCATCCAGATCCACGACGACCGGGCAATCTTTCAGGCGTCGCCCGACGAGCTGCCCCGCAGAGTACCTGCAGCAGGCCACGGCTCAAGCTATCACAGGCTTTTCACCGGGCCGCTTCGGTCGCGTACCGGCGGCAGTGCTCAAGGTAAGCCTTTTCATGCGTCGCCAGCAGGTCGACCACGCTCGCCCAGAGCCACGACGGGGCATCGAGTGTCTTGCACCGATGCCCGCTGAGTTCATCCTGCCATTGCTTCCGCGTGGGTTCATCCATCTGCCGGGCGTGCGCCTTTCCCACGACCATCGCCAGATACCGCGAGAGCCGCATCGCCTCGTCGCAGGTGAGATCAGCCACGTCGAACTTCAGATCCTGCGGTAACAACTCCCGCACGAACACCGGACGGTCGAGCACCTTCGCCGCCATCATCCGATCGCCAAGGGCAGGGGAGAGGTGCCAGGCCCCAGCCACCACCCGCTCACCGTGGTCCGTCGGCATCTCGACCTCGGGATTATGGGGCGCGAGCGCGGGCACGGCTTCCTTGACGTCAACCAGACAAAGTTCGCCCTTCTTGCCGCCGACCGAAACGAGCACCGCGGACCGAAGCAGGCCGAGCGAACTGCAACCCTTTACCCAGTACGCGGCGTCCACCACCTCGATCTCGGCATCGTCTGCCCGTGACTTCAACGCCGTGACGAGCCGACGGCCGGCATCCGTGGCAAACAGGGCCACGACCGCTTCGCGTTCCTCGTCGGACAGCGGCCAGAACGTGCGGCCCAGCGGAATGGCGGGGGTGGTGTCTTCGATCCGCTCGCGGGCCAGATCCTTCCACTTCCGCTTCGACGCGGCCTTCATCGCCACCTGGACCACCTCAGGCCATTCCTCATCGACGTCGGCGGCGGCATCAAAGCTCTGCTCGTAGCCCTCGATGAGCTGCTCCATCATCCGGGCCGTCGTCACGCCCGGCAGGTCAGAGCCTCGCGCGGCACTGGCCATTGATAAGCCGAGCCGGATCAGGTCATGCGCCGGGTTGCCGATCACGGTCTGATCGAGATCGCGGATCTGAATGGCGACCGTACCCTTGGCACTCGCGATCGGACCGATGTTGCCGGCGTGGCAGTCGCCGCAGATCCAGATCGGCGGGCCGGCGGGCACCGCCTGGCCAGTGCTCCCCTCGAGCCAGTCGTAGAAGTTCTTCGTGTTGCCCCGCACGTAGGCGTGCGCAGACCGAGCCATCTTCAACTGCCGCCGCTCCTTGAGGGCTGCGGCCCGTTCCGCCGGCGTGGTAAGCGTGGTGTTCTTGGTTGTCATGGCGTCGTGCTCTGGGGCTGAAGTCAGGATGGTCGACGGGCACTCCGCGACTCTGGCCTCGTGGACTGCATCTTGGCCGCAGGACATCCCCGCCGCAAGCCGCCGAGGGAGCCGATCACGCCCGCAGCGTCGAGGTTGCCGTCTCCCGCAGCGGCATACGCGATCGTGATCGCGTTGGGGGTGACGACATGGCCCAGCGCACGGCCGCGAACCGGCCACGCCGCAGCAATCTACAGCCGACCCGCACCAAACTCGATGCGGCCGAGCGGATCCATGATGAGAGCCAAAGGGACGACCTCACCGAAGCCCACATCGAGTGTCACGCAGGCGGCCGGCCACACTTCGAGCCGCCCATCAACTCGAAAATGGTTGCGGAAGCGCCATTGGCCGGGCTGTCCTTGCTCGCACCGTCGTCGGTCTCGCCCGCCCGGGGGGCTTTCCCAATCTGCCCATGAGACGATTGTCGCCGAGACCACCACGGCCGGAATCATCTCCTGCGGCGGACCGGCATGACCGTCAGGTTCGTGAACGTGTCGTTGCTAACGGCCGCTGAAAATGCGATCTGCGACAACGTCGCGCTGCTCATTGTGGGGCTCAACTGGCCCGAGGCGGAGATCAGCGACACGACGAAGTTCATGTCCTGCTCGCAGACTTCAACGGCGTCGTCGCCCTCCGACCCGTTGATGGAGAGGACTCCCGAAGCTGAGTCAACCCCGTTGTCAGCCGCGACAACGACGTTGATGCTTGGGTAGCCGGAGTAACTGGCTTCGTTCCAGGCTCGGTTGCCGATCGTGTCGGCGTAGCCGAGGAGGAACTTGTAGTCGCCTGGGATGGCAGTAGCGGCGAGTTTGATCCTCACCGTGTAGATGCCGTCCTGCGGGGTGCCCGAGGTGAGAGAAGTGTCACTGGCGTCGATCCAGCCGACCGTTTGGTCGTCGACGAGGCGGCCGTTGGGGCCGAGAACGAAGACACCGATGCCGGCGACACCGGTTTCGTCGATGCCGCGAAGGGTAAAGGTGACGTCGCCACCGTCACGGTAGGAGTCGGCCAGGCCACCTTCGTAGCTGACGCTGGGGGCGTCGTAGTCGCTCGAGCCGGGGTTGTCCGCTTCGTCGTCGTAGCCGGCTGCGTCGGCATCGCCGTCGGCGAACGGATCCTGGGCATCCATCTCCTGATCGATGCCTCCGCCACTCTCAAGCTGACCGGAGCTCCCTTGGCCGTCAAGCATGTCGCTTCCGTCGCCAGCCCCGCCGTCGGCGACGTGTTTACCCTCCTCGCCGAAAGGCTGGTCGTTTTCATCTGAACCGATCGTGACCGTCTCGTAATAGATTCCAATCCGTGTATCCGGCAGAACCAGTTTCATGTCACGGCCGATTGCAGGATCGGCCGCAGCCAATACCACTTCCACACTGAAATCGGTCGAAGAAAAGACCTCAGTCGGAGTTTGTCCCGCGAGGTACCCGGCGTAGAAGGTCAGAGACATTGCTCGATTGAGGAACCCTATGCCTTCGTCCGGACTCACGGGAATGACCCAGCGCCCCTGATCTTTCGCACGGTATTCGCCGATGCCACAATACTGCAACAAACCCGTCAGATCACGTTTTGACACGAGCGTCATTTCCGCAGGCAACAGGTATTGACTGCCCGTCAGGCGGTCTTCCCAAACAGGTCCTGCGACCAGCTCGCCAGACTCATCGCAGACCGCAGAGGAAATCTCGATCAGCGCCGACGCCACGCCGCCATAGCTGCCATCTGCTGGAGTCTCGTTGTAAACATAGAGCACCGGACGGAAGATGGTGCAGCCCAGGTTCAGTGGATTCGTCAACGAAGGTGGGACTTCATCCACAACAAAATCGCCGACTGCCATATCCGCCGGCACGGTACCAGCTAGCACTTGATTTTCTGTCACAGCTACATCGGACACGACGAAGTTCATGTCCTGCTGGCGGACTTCAACGGCGTCGTCGCCCTCCGACCCGTTGATGGAGAGGACTCCCGAAGCTGAGTCAAACCCGATGTCCGCCGCGAAAACGATGCGGCCCTCGAGGCTCTCAATTCCAAGGTGTGGCCGGCGGGACGGTCCCCGATGGGAGGACCGCCGATCACGACGATGACGCGGCATGAGACGAATTCCTCAAAATGTGTCCAGCAGTCTAGCCAAAGCCGCGAGCCCCGAGAACCCTCGAAACCACCGTTTTGTGGCTCCCCTTTGCATTCGTGAAAACCGCCGGACTGGCTGCTGAAAAGCCCCGTTTCCACGACACTTCACGGATTGCCTGGGCCAAGCTCGTGGCGCGGGTGGGGGAGGAGTTTCCGCTGCAATGCCCTTGGGTGCGATCTCTGCACGGGCTGCGGCACAGGATTCGTCGTGGCGTTTTCGTGCAAGGGACGGGGCGTGTGTCCGTCGTGCAACGGTCGCCGTATGGCGCAGACCGCGGCCCATCTCGCCGACCGGCCCGCCCACGCCGCCCACCGAGAATCGTCGTAAACCCAAGCGGCGGCAGGTAGTTATGCTAATGCCCTCAAAAAGCAAGTGAGGCTGCTGGGACTCGAACCCAGGACCAACGGATTAAAAGTCCAGACGAGCCCGAGGGTTAGGTCGCGGTCGTATCGCGGTCAATCAAAATCCTCGGGAACGGCGCGTGTCGTTCGGCGCAGGAATCAGGCGACGAGAGCCACTTTGCTAACAGTTTTGCTAACAGTGCCAAGCTCCACTGCACTGCCCGTCATGCCACCTGCCGGATGACCTCCTGATATGCCCGCCAGACTCGCGAATAGGCGCAGCCCCAGGCCTCGTCATGGCAGGCGCGGTCGAACTCAGCGGGATCGAGCCCACGCATCTTGGAAAGCCGGTCGAGCGTGAAGTTCCAGGCCAGCGCATGCGCCCATTCGTGGCAGAGCACCTCGACGGCCTGCGGCTCACCAAGATCGCGGTTGAGTTGGACTACGAACCGCTTCTCCCGCCGAAGGCATTGGCCCAGGATCGTTTCGGGCAGCCAGGAAGCCCGGATGACGACCGGGAGTGCTGGAGGGCATTCCCGTCGAAGGCCCGCCAAAACCGTCCGAAACTCGCGCCAGCCAGGGCGGTTCACGAAGGAGTGGGCAGGCGTGGAGAACAGACTGCCGGTCCCCATCAGGGCTCCGCGATGGCAGCAGAGGATGCGCGCGGAATCACGACGACTGGAAATCATGTGTGCAGTGTAGCGCCGACGAAGCCCGCGCGCTACCTTGGAGCATATGGACACGTCGCAACCACAACCCACCAACACCGAAGCCAACATCCGGAAGGCTGCTGAGGCCATCGCCGAGGTGTTGCAGATGAAGCAGGAGTTCATTCGCTGCCATGAGTTCCTCGCCAACAGGACGGCTCGGCTCGTGGAACTGCTCGGTCACGCAGAATCCCGTGGGTACCTTCTCGAAGACTCCCTGACGCTCGTGGACACAACGTATTGGCTTCAGCACATCGACTGGCAGACCAAGTTCCTGTCGATGGTCCTGAACTTCAACAAGGACCCCAGCAGCAAAACCCTCCGGCCCCTCATCGAACTCTATGGCCGCGACCGGGACCGTATGAAGTTGGAGGTGGAGATCCTCGAACGCCAACTGAAACACCGGCTGGCCACGTTCGCACAGCCAGATGACGCGATGGTTCGGAAGGTGATCATCAAGAACGAGAAAAGAGTGTTCGCGATCCACCTGCACGTCCGGTCTGGCTACGGCGGCGCGGCTCTGGCCCGGTTCTTCAAGGTTCCCCGCTCAACTGCCTACGGGTGGCTGGAGTGGTTCGAGAGCCTGCCAGAGGGCGTGCAGGCGGGCATTCTGGAGTTCATGGATACACAGGTGCCGATCATGGCCGCGTGTCAGTTGCCAGCAGTGGTGCCCAAGGCTGCTGCGTCGAAAGAGGCCGGTCAGTCGGGTATCGCGGCACCAGTGGCTCAGACGGCGTGACTATGTGAGGGAGGGGTGGTCAGGTTTTTTCAGCCATCCATGAAGCCTCGATTCGGTGGGTACATCTTCGACGACTGCAGCATTTTGCAGCACACATGGTCTGGCCCGTGGTTCGCTGTGGTTTCGGGGCGTGTGAGAAGAAGCCATGCCGAATCAGGTGCCTCGATGCGCTAAAATAGTGGCTGGCTCGACGCGGGAACCATCACGGAAGTTCATGGTTTTCGTCGTCCGCGAACAGGTGAAACGCCAGAAAGTACGGATTCCTGCCGCGGCCCAAGAAGCCCGGCACACCCAACGCATCAAGGAGGATGCCATGTCATCTGCGAGTTCATTCAACGATCCAGCAGGCCGGGAACTGTTGGCCATGCTCCGGAACGCCCGACGGAACAAGTTCGGCGACCCCAAATACCACTCGGGCCGCAAGAAGAAGGAATTCGCGTCGCCGTATCTGGAGTTCCTCGACAAGCTGGAGAAGCTCGCCCGGAAGATGCCACAGCCCTACGAGTTCGACCTGCTTCATGCCGACGGGATCAGGCATGCAGACTTGGATGCGGGTGTGAGGGTGCTGAACGAACTGATCTACGAGTGCCAGCGCAGCCTTGAGGGCATCGAGCACGCGAGGCTGGACTTGGATGCGCAGGCAAATGCGAGGGCACAGGGATACGGTCGACCCTGAAAGTGCGGGCACGACCGCTGACATCAAAAAAAAGCGGCCGAGGTGTATTTCAACCCCGGCCGCTTTCTTCCGCGCAGGCAATCAACCCGCCCACGCCCGACACGCCGCCCGATAGCCGCATGACGCGCAGCTCATCGTGCTCGGCGCTGGATAGAAGTTCCCGGCCGAGATAGCCCTCCAGACCCGCTCCACGCCGGCCAAGGTGCGTTTCACGTTCCCCGGCTCGACCTCGCGAACGTGCTCCTCGACGACCGGCTCCTTGGTCTTCGTCAAAACCAAGAATCTGGTCGCGATCTTCTTTCCCGGGGTGATCTCTGAGGCCAAGTGCGAGTAGAGCAACAACTGCTCGCCGCTGTCCTCAACCTGCTCCTGACTCCACTTGCCCCTGCTGGTTTTGATATCTGTAACCACCAGCGAGTCAGAGTCTTCCGTCAGCAAATCCACCCTCCCGTACAAATCCGGCACGCCCTCAACCAGCATGCCTCTGATCTCTTCCTCGACGCCCAGCACCCGCCCCTGAACGCTCGCCGCAGGACTATTCAGGAACGCCGCGAGCATCTTTCCAGCCAGAGCATCCAGCGAGGACCGGGTTTCTGTGCTGCCGAAAGAGATCGCGTCTGGGTCATGCGGCAGCCATGCACTTCTGTAGGCGAACATGAGCCGCTCGACGTCGGGTTGTTCTTCGCCGGACAGGATCGCTTGAAAGTGCTGCTCGACGGCCGAATGAATCCCGGTGCCGAATACGAGCGCACTGGAAACACTCTCTTCGGGCAGGCCATCGATGTACCGGAACTTGTACTTGAGCGGGCATGTCCGGAACGTGCTGACGGCTGACCAACTCAGGTAGTTCCGGCCGGTGAGCGTTCGGGCGACCTCGTTGGCTGGGTTCGTGCTGGCGGGCGTGATGATGGGAAACTGGGATGCGTTGGCAATCATCGGGCACCTCCAGTCGTCGCGTAGGCCCCGGTGCCGTTCGCAGGAGTGGCAGCAGGCTCATCGCTCTTCAACTCGTCGATGAGGTTGGACGCCTGCCGGATACCCAGTTCGTCCGCAGTGGTCAGGCCGAAGCGTTCCCGGAGCATTCCCACGAGGTCGATCTTCCGTCTTGCAGCGATGGCCCGGATGGCTTTGACCTGCGAAGCCGTAGCGGGACGAGGGCTGGGCTGGTTTGTGAACTGGGCCGCCGGGATGCGCGTGACTGAGGCGCCGCTGATGGCCGGGCTGGTGCGCACCTCGATCACTTCCTGCGGTTGGGTGTTCTTGCAGGTGTCGCCAGCGATCCGGGCCAATTCGTCCTGTACGGCTTGGTTGCAGGCGGCGTAGGCCCGGCGAACGACCTGCTGGAGCCCTTCGAGGTCCTGAAACAAGGCCGTGTCGAGTTCGAGTTCGAGGTTGCATGAGGCACCTGCAGAGCCGAAATCAGGCTGGCCGATCTTCCTGTTGGTGCCGACGTTGAGTTTGAGCATGAGGTTGTGAACTTTCTTGGGTTGGGGAATGGGTCGTGTAGACGGTGGCGCAGAATTCATCGCCGCCGTGAAACAGCCGCGATTTAGATATCAATGACGAAAAGCGACGGGCGTGGGTGCAGGGAGGCTTGGGCACCTCCACCACACTCCACGCCCGTCACTTATGGGATCGCGGTTCTTGTCAGGTCAGATCAGCAGCAGGTCACGCCGCTCGGGCCGCCTGCTTCTTGCTGGGCTTCACGCTGGTCTTGGTCCGACTCTTCTTCCGGGCCTTCAGCGTGCTCGTGAAGAACGGCTCCCGGCAGCCAAAGCCGAGCGAGTCCCAGTCGACGGTCCCACTTTCCGGGAGGTCGACCAGCATCACGTCGAGCAGGCACTCCGGCTCTGGATTGGAACCAGAGTCCTCGGGGCCGGTCAGCATGAAGCCACGGCGCCGAATCTCGCGGGAATCCTCGCCGGTGACATGGGCCACGGCATCGATCAGTTCGAGGTCACTCATGACAGAGCATCTCCATAGAAAAGGGGAAAGGGACAGGGAAACACAGGGACACCGGCCACCCACGCAGCGATCCGGAAGAAGGGAAGCACGCCCGGCAGCCAGAGGGGCGGGCGGGGCGACAAGAAGGGCAGCCGCGATCAGAATCCACGCGCGGCATCGACCGAAAGCTGCGGTAACGCGGCCGGGCTACGAGGGCTTGCCGTAGTGCTGCAGGCCTCGCCCATTCCACGGCGACTTGGCTCGACAACTACAAGGCCGTCGAGTGGGCCGTCGCCGCCAAGGAACTGGGGTATCCCAAGCAGACCGACGGGAAGCGGGTAGCGAGGGAGTGGCGGGTGGGGAGGCCGCCTCAGCCGTAAATGCAGGGGGGAGCAGGTCCGTTATGGAACCTACTCCCCTCGATTAAGTTCCGATTGGCTACGCCGCGTCAGGCCTGCCTGCGGCGGCGCTCAAGCAAGCCGAGGCCACCGCCGAGCAGGGCAAGGACGCTGCCCAAGCCTGCCGGGTCAATTTCGGGAACGGCCGCAGTAACCGTCAGCTCGGAAGAGACGCCGTAAAAGTTCATGCCGATAGAGCTATATATATCATTCGTAGAGAAGAACCAGCCTAAAGTCCCAATGTTGAAGGTGGGATCGCCGTATCGGGGGCGATCACTGCCTAGTTCATCGTTTTCAAACCCTGTTCCGTCCGCTCTAGAACCCGTCCAGGCGAAATTCGTGGTGACACTATTTCCGTCGATCCCGATGGTGGGGGTCGTGAAGAGTGAACTCGACCAGAGTCCGCGGGCCGACGTGCCGGTGGTGAGATTGCCCGCAAGGAGGGTGCCGTTCGTGAGATAGATCGGCACGTTCGTATTGAATCCGCCGACGTTGTCGCGGGCATTCACGGTCGCTGTTGATGCGACCGCGTTCCAACTGACGACGCTGCCTTGATAGGTGGCGCCGGAGGCCTGACCGCTCACGAACGTGTTGTAGGTGTTGATGTCTGTGGAGATGGAAGATTGCGTGCCGGAGGTGAGGAAGAGGAACCGGAACTGGTCGCCGGGGTTCAGTCCTGCGGGGGTGGCGAGCTCAATGACTGAGCCGCGGGCATTCGGCAAAGAAAAACTCACAAGGACCAAGGCGACGGCAGCAGAAGTCGCGAAACGGACGAAACGGTTCACAGGTGATCCTTTCTTCGAGCGGATGCCAAGGCGGGGCAAATCTGCCGATAACGACACGCCCGCGAGAGAATATCCCCTCCTCCCCCCCCCGTCAAGCAGCGGGGGCACTCACCCAAAACGAACGAATGCCGGCCACGAAATCGCCGTTTGTCCTACGGTTTTTCAGGTTCTCGGTTACGGCAAGTGTTCTCCGCCTCGCGCAGCCGACAGCCACCCCCTCTCCGCCTCCAACGCCTCTGTCCGGCTCCTGAAGGGCCCCAAAACTGGTCCATCAACAGGCCCCATATCCGCCCACCAGAAGCCGTCCCTATCTGGCTCAACATGGCTCGCCCGGGTGATCTGCAACTTCCCAATCTCCCGCAGGTCCAACTCTTCTCCGTACACACATCGAACGTCACCGCCAGCATCCACGACCAACTCCATCTCAGAACTCATACCTCACCTCCCACATTCCCACGCCGGAGAATGTTTCTGCGGGGCCGATCCACGAGCATCTCTCCGACACTGGCCTGAATCTGCTCGAAGTCCCGGGCGACCATCTGCCGGAGCCTGACTGAATCCCTGAGTTGCTGCGGCTCGATCCCCGTGATGACCTGCTGGGCTTCTTCCACCAGCATGTCGAGGTCCGGGCTGCTCCTGATGTTGAGCCTCCGGAACCGCTCGAAGAACTCGCGGAGATTTTCGACGGCTGAATCCCTGAACACTTTTGGTTGGCCGTCATGAAGTCCAGTCAAGCGTTCAGCGAGGTGAGCCGTGAGCCGCTGGAGTTCCGTTGCGAAGGCTTGTTCCGCGAGTTCGACGGCTGATTCAAACCGCTCACGCACCCGGGCTTGCTCTGCCTGAAACACTTCGGGATTCAGTGCGACAAGGTATTGCGGCGGCTCGATGGTCGGGTACGAGACCTCCAGATCGAACAAGCCGTCGAGCGTGCTGGGGTAGTCGCTGGCGTTGAAGAGCGTGCCGAGTCTGCGCTCTGCTTCTGACTTCATCGCGTCGTACTGCGCAGCGAGTTCCCGGGCGGCCTCTTGGAGCCTCTCGCGGTACGTCTGCATGGTGGTCGCGAACATGCCGAGGGAGTTCTGGGGCAAGAGCCGAATACCAGCCTCCGGGAATGGCAGCGTGACCGTGCGCCAGTAGCCAGATGCTTCCGAGCGAACGGCAGCCACGGCACGGTAGGCGGGATGTTTGAGGTCGAGGATCAGTTTGGAGGCCGACAGGAGTTCGCGGTCGGCATGAAACGCTCGGGCTGCCGTCGTTCGCTGCTCCGGGGCGAGGGTCTTACGAACCCCGAGCCACGTGAAGGCGAGTTTCACGGCGGCCATGGTGGTGCGGAGTCTTTGGGCGGCGTTGGGGGTGGTCTGGGTGACGGGACTGTTGTTGAGTTGGGTTGTACTTCGGCTCGTGGTGTGTTGGCCGGTGTCGTGGGAAATTGTGGTTGCTGTGGACATTGGTACGTGGAATCTCCTTGGAAGTTGGATGAAAGCCCCGGCCGCCAAGACTGCTGACAGACCGGTGGCGGCACTGGCTTGGAAAAGTCCTTGGCTGGTGACGGTTTTCGGACGCTGGGAAGCCCGATCAGCCACCGAGGCGACCGCGGAGCCGCCTGTCACCGTGAGCCGGAATCAGAGGTCAACAACTATGGACGGCGGGCGGGCAGGCGGGATTGGTCGACCGACGCGAAAGGCCGGTCACCTTTCGCCCGCTAGGTCGAGGGCAGCGCAGGGTTCTCTCTGGCTTCATGGATACCGCGTGGGTTACCCAATAGATTGAAACAGAAAAGTCTGGCGATGGACTTGAGCGACTTTCGGATCGCCGAGGCGTCAGGTATTCTCCGGGCGTCGAAACTGCATCGCCCACACTGCCTCCCATAACGGGGTCTCACATGCTCACCAATGCCAAACAGCAAAAGGCCTACGACGCCGTCGCCAGCGCGCTGCCATTCGCCCTTGATGCCACGAAGATCACCGTCGCCGATGGCGTGTCCTATGTGAAGAGCCCGGTCAAAGCCCATGACTTCGCCGCCGGAGTGATGGCGGCATTTGGCTCAGTGGTCGAGCACCTCGGCACCGTTCGCGGCCTGCCCGCGCAGACCATGAAGCTCGACCGGCGTCGGTGTGGCTTGTCGCTCAATGGTCTGCAGCTGCTCTTCCAGAATGGCTACAGCACGATCATGGACAAGTGGGGCGTCAACCCCGACAACGGCACGTATCGCGCGAAGGACGGACGGTACGTGACCATGATCGGTCTCCACCCGCACCTCCGTGACAAACTGCTCGTCTATCTCAACTGCGTAAACACGGCCCAAGGAATCCAGGCTGCCGTCGAGAAAAAAACGGCGCAGGAACTCGAAGACGGTGCGATCGCGCAGAAACTTCCGCTGGGCATCGTTCGGACGCCCGAGGAATGGGCCGCACATCCGGTCGGAGCCGAGGTGCTCAAGCGGCCGATCATCGACTTCAACAGATCGGGATCCGCCAAGAAGCGGCTCTTGGGGCCGGCGAAGCAACGACCCCTCGAGGGGGTGCGGGTGGTGGAGCTCACGCACGTGGTCGCCGGGCCGAACTGTGGGCGGTTTCTCGCCGAACAGGGCGCCGACGTGATCAAAGTGCAGCCGCCGATCGGTGACTGGGTGCTACCGATCTGGTTGGACGGAAGCTGGGGCAAGAAGAACATCCTCCTCGACGTCGGCAGCCGGCGTGGCAAGGCTCGGTTCCATGAACTCCTTGCCACGGCCGACGTGCTTATCGATGGCCAGCGGCCTGGTGTTCTCAATCGGATGGGGCTCGACGACGCAGGGCTTGAGGTGATCAACCCCAACCTTGTGCGGGGCTCACTCTCCTGCTTTCCGCTCGGCACGGCGTGGGGCGAGCGGCCGGGATTCGAACAGATCGCGCAGGCGGTGAGCGGCACCATGCACGTCCATTCCGTCGGCATGGAGGCCCCCACGGTGGTAACGGCCTTGATCAACGACTACCTGACCGGCTACCTCGTCGCCATCGGCGTTGTCGCGGCGCTCGCCGAGCGGGAGCAGAAGGGAGGCTACTACCACGTGGCCTCGTCCCTGTCCCGGTGCTCGTCGCTGGCCCCCAGCCTCGTTGAGCCGCTCGACGCCGAGCCCTACGAACCGGTGCGAATGCAGGATCTCGTCAAGTATGGCATCGACCAGCCTTCCGCTGCCGGCATCTTCACGCGGATCGCCCCGGCGGTGGAGTTCAGCCACACGCCGTCGCACACGCACCGACACCCCACGCTGATGAACTCGATGCCCGACACGACGGGCTGGGATGACGTGCCGGCGGCCGTGCCGCAGCTGCCACATTACCCCTCGAAGCTCGCGCAGGAAGGAAAGATCTACGGCCTCGTGGAGTGCTTCGGCATTGAGGATCGCTCCGACGGCGGCGGGATCATGAGCCTGTGCTCGAAGTCGCTCATAGACTACGTACTCGCCCATCGCAACGACTGACGCGGAGCGTGGCGGGCCCCGTCAAAACACGATCGTGCCGCGCATCATCCACAGGTCGGCGTCGGTGTGACCCGCACCGATTGCGGAGAGCGGGTTCCAGATGTGCTGGTAACTCGGGATCAGGCGGACGGCCGGTGTGATGGCGTAGTCGTAGAACACCTCGATTCCCTGCTCGTTCTTCACGTTCAGTAGACCGCCGGTATAGGTGCGGACTTGGTTGACGAGGTCGGGGCTGATGCCGTTCATGTACCAGCCGATCCCCGCGCTGTCGTAGGCCCGCGACTCCGCCAGCCCGCGGGCGAAGAGGGCTACGCTGCCGTCGCCCGTGATCGTATTCGTGCGCTCCGGCGCCCAGCCGGCCCGCCCAAAGACGCCGACACCACGAAGCGGCTGACCGCTCTTGAGCTTGGCCGCGACCTCCTGGGGACGATCGGCAACGTAGAGATATTGCGAGGCATTTGCGATCAGGAAGCAGCTGTCGTTGTAGTTGTTGATCGGCAGCCCGGTCGTCTCGGGGCTGCCGAGGAGCGCGCCGACGGCCTGTGGGATCTGCCCGGGCGCGAGGGCCCCGAACGGATTGGCCAAGTCGAGTTGGTACTGGTTTGACCAGTTGAAGGCGGGCGAGAACTGCCCGGGCAGCCCCGCAATGTCATACGACGCCACTGCCGTGAAGTAGAGGTTCACACGGTCGAAGGCATTGGTGGCGAGATTCTGCGAGCGGCTGTTCGGGTCGAGCACGCCGCCGGCGAAGGCGAGCTGCTTGGACGGAGCCCAGACGCCCAGCACGGCCCAGGCGGTTGGATTGTAGAAATTGGTGGTAATCGGATTCTTGTTGAACGCGAAGTTCGCGAAGTAAAACTTGTAGCTGTCGCCAAAGAGCGTCTGGTCGGGGATGTAGACGTCGCTTATCTTGCCGACGAGGAAACTCGTATGCTCGCTGAGCGCCTGCACGAGGAAATATTCACTCGGCAGCAAGGTCGAATAGGCGAGGGGATCAGGTTCGAGCAGGCCCGTGTAGACCGGCACGCTTGCGCCCGAGTTGAAGGTCTGCTCGGGCGTGCCGCCGTAGCGAGCCTGCGTCGTGAAATGGACGAGGCCGCCATCCCACCAACCCGCCCGGCCGGTGTCGATATTGATCGACATCTGCGTATTCTGCACGAACCAGTCGCCCGGATCGAGGCCACCAGACATGAGATCCTGGTACGCGCTCGTCGAGTAGACGTCGAAGAAGAAGCCTTTGCGGGCTAGGGCGGTCCGGCTGCCACCCCAGTCGCCGGTGAGCTGGGTGTTGTTCCAGAAACCGCCGTCAGCGACGG
>Ga0247831_1001899_pt1 | contig 36501 bp, 25 predicted proteins | sample LaCruzMarch2015__9_FD_192406 | JGI IMG/M metagenome (GOLD analysis project Ga0247831, IMG submission 192406) | Freshwater microbial communities from meromictic Lake La Cruz, Castile-La Mancha, Spain - LaCruzMarch2015_1m | ecosystem: Environmental > Aquatic > Freshwater > Lake | place: Spain...
TAGCGTTTAGGCTGCCATATCTGTTTTTGCCATAAAAAAGGCGTACCTGAGGGAAGGAATCAATGCGTGGTGAGGTGTTATTTGCCCGAAATAAGGCCCAGGGTGCCTCTTGTTTACTGGTAGAGTACCTATAACTGTAAAAACCATGTCCGGAAATGCCTGGATTCCTTTTGTAGGCAGCCGCTGGCTCGAGGGATTCCCAAAGCCAGTTGGTCGAAAATTTATGCGTTATGGTTTTTCTGTATCCAGGCGCTCTGGAGAGAACAGGCATATAACCAACGCCTTTTCCTCCATGCCATTTTTGTAAACTATCCCTAATAGTTTGTGTAATCAGATCGGCTTCAATACCAGAATCTCCAAACCAGGCAATGCGAACTTGTTCTTCAGGTTGTCCTAGTTTATCCAAGAAGGGTTGGAGTATTTCTTTTGGATCGTCAGAAGCAAATGAAAAAAGAGTGAACCAACTAAGAAGGCAGAATTGAATCATCAGGTTATGCTAATTAATTTGACAAAATTAATTAAATTTAGAATGGAAATCCTTTTCTCACATCGCATACCCAATTTAAAATGAAAAATCTGTTCAAATTCGCTTTTTGTTTGATATTATATGCAAGCTGCTTCAGCCCAAATATATCATTGGCACAAGATGTTTTTTATCTCACCGCGGATCGTCTTTTCGATGGGGAAAAAATGTGGACAGGAAAGGCTGTTCTTGTGAAGGGTAATAAAATAATGGCCATTGTAGAAAAATCAAGCCCTATTCCCTCAGGTGCAAAAGTGCTCGATTTTAAGAATGCAACCCTTTTACCAGGGTTGATTGAAGGTCATGCGCACCTGTTTTTATATCCGTATAATATTACTGATTGGGATACCCAGGTGCTAAAAGAAACCGATGCATTGAGAACCATCCGGGCGTCGGTACATGCAAAAAATACACTCATGGCCGGATTTACCTCCGTTCGGGACCTTGGTACGGAAGGGGCAGGTTATGCCGATGTTTCGCTCAAAAAAGCGATTCTCGATAAAATTATAGAAGGTCCCCGCATGATGGTTGCTGGAAGAGCCATTGTCTCGACAGGATCTTATGGCCCCAAAGGATATGATAATGACCAAAAAATAATGCTGGGTGCTGAACCTGCCGACGGAAATGAGTTAGTTCGGGTGGTACGTGATCAGATTTGGCAAGGGGCCGATTTTATTAAAATATATGCCGATTATCGCTGGGGACTCATGGGAGAAGATAGGCCAACTTTTACGCTCGATGAGCTAAAACTGATCAATGAGGTTACAACAAGCAGTGGACGCGTCATGGTTTGTCATGCAAAATCGAAAGAAGCCATCCGTAGATCCGTTTTGGCTGGGGCGGTAACGATTGAACACGGTGATTTTCTCGATGAAGAAATTGGAAAGTTAATGAAGGAGCATCAGGTCATTTTTATGCCTACCATTGCAGCTGTAGATAAAATAACCCAATACAGGGGCTGGAAAAAAAGCATTGATCCCGATCCGGAAAATGTAGTGCGCAAGAAATTAAGTTTCAAAGCAGCCCTGGCCTCGGGTGTTACCATTGGTATGGGTGGCGATGTGGGCGTTTTTCCACATGGAGACAATGTCATGGAAATGGAGCTGATGGCTGAATATGGTATGCCTAATCTTGATATTCTAAAGGCAGCTACTTCAGTAAATGCCCGTGCTATGAATTGGCAAGATAAACTGGGGCATATTAAAGAAGGATTTTTAGCTGATTTGGTGGTCGTAAAGGGAAACCCATTGGAAAATATTTCCCAGATTCGCGAGGTAAAATTTGTGATGAAAGACGGGGTCATTTATAAGTAAGAATAATATAGTATTTAGTGATACGACTGAGAGGATTTGATTATCCTTGGCTCTCTTTGTTGTCAAGAAGCCATTGAAATACGTTCAAATGTCGAATACCGTTTCGGTCTTGGGTAAATCCATCGGTCGTGAGTAGGTATTTAGGATAGTTGTCTTTTATTTTTTCTAAGGCACTAAATTCCCTTTCTATGGTTTTTTCATCGGTCATTTGCCACGCAACCTGGTAATATTCCATATCGCCAGTTGGGGTTTTACATACAAAATCAACTTCACTGTTCCTATCGGAGCCTGTCCATATTTTATTTCCTCGTCGTAAGAGTTCTAAGAAAACGACGTTTTCTAAAATATGTCCTCTTTCGGTTGTTCGTTCTTTGCCGACTAAAACGTTGAGTAATCCTACATCAACCAAATAGTATTTTTCTTGAGTAGCCAGTTGTTTTCTACCTTTCAGATCAAAACGATTTACTTTATAAAAAACAAAACTTGTGACCAGGTATTCCAGGTATTTTTCCACCGTAGTGTTATGGATTATTTGTCCATCTTTTTTTAAAGCTATGGCAATATTACCTGGAGAGAGCGAGCTACCAATATTTGAAGCTACAAATTTTATAATATTTTCAAAAGCACGTTTGTCATTTATTTGATGCCGTTGTGTTATGTCTTTTTCAATTATGGTGTTGTATATGGCTTCCAGGTATTCGACAATTTTGTCATAGCCAAGTTCCCGCAATGCTGTACCTTTTGGCAACGAGGTTTCATTTACAAAATCAAAAAAAAGTAGCTCGTAATTGAGATATTTATTAGTTATATCAATGTGTCGTGCGGTTAGATATTCGTTGAATGAAAACGGAAGAATGGAAAGCTCAATGTATCGTCCGCTCAACAAAGTTGCCAATTCTCCACTTAGTAAATGGGCGTTTGAACCTGTTATATAAACGTCTATATTATTTTTTACGAATAAACCATCCACTAAGCGTTCAAACTCTTTTACGTTTTGCACTTCATCTAAAAACACATAGCAAGGTTTCGACAAATCTATTTTCCCAATAATATGTGCATACAATCCGTCTAAATCATTTAGAAATCTACGTAATTCAAACTCCTCAAAGTTTAAGGAAACCATCTGGTCTGGCTGAACACCTAATTTTTTCAACTCGGTACGATACAATTCCAGTAGCGTACTTTTGCCCGACCTACGTAAGCCTGTAACCACTTTTATGAGGTCTATGTCTTTGTAAGCCAGCAGTTTTTTAATGTATTGTTTTCTAAAAATCAAATTTGCCATAAAACAAATATAACCCATAAATCATTAAAACTTGTAAAAAATGCAAGTTTTAATGATTTATGGGCTGAGGGACAAAATGTAGAATAAGTAGTACAAATGTTTTTTCGACCCTTTTTTTCGTTTCAATGCCACTTCGAAGATAGAATGATTGATTTCATGGATCATGGACGAATTCATTACTTTCTTTTTTATTTTGTTTACTTTTATAGTTGCTGTTTCTTATCGGTTAAATTAAATGCTTTCAAACATGCTTAAAAATGTATACTTTTTTGGATTATTCCTTCTGATTGGATTTTCAAGCTTTGGATGTATGTCTGATATAACCGGTTCTGAGCCTAATGTTGATCTAAATGATGAGGATAAAGCAAAGATGATTCAACAATTATTGGAAGAAGAACTTAAGGATTTTCCTGAACTTCCTGGTTCATTGTTAACCATACGGGCAGGAAATTTTCTTTGGTCAGGAGCAGCAGGTAAGTTTGGGGAGGGGAATAGAAAATTAGTACCAACAGATGTTTTTCGATCGGCCAGTATCACAAAAACGTTTACAGCGGCTGCAATTCTTTTGTTAATGGAACAAGGGAAGTTCACGCTTGATACGCCAATTGATAAGGTGCTGAAACCTGCCACAGTCCAAATTTTAAAAGATGGAGGTTATAAACCAAATATTATTTTGGTAAGACATCTTCTTGAACATACTGCGGGTATGTACGACTATACACAATCTGCAAAATTCAATAAAATTATATTTAATCAGCCAACGTATAGATGGACGCGTGAGGAACAATTAAAACTGGCAATGACCGAAGGAAAAGTCTTAGGTCCTCCAGGTTCATTGTATGAATATGGTGACACTCAATATATATTGCTTGGTGAAATTCTTGAACTGCAAACCAATATGGATCTTGCCAAAGCTTTGCGTACCGTTCTTCGTTTCGACGCACTGGGGCTCAAAGATTCCTGGATGGAAACGCTGGAAAATGAGCCGTCAGGTGGATTTGCACGTTTGTCCCACCCGATGTATGGAACGGTCGATACAAGAAACTGGGATCCTTCCTGGGATTTGTTCGGCGCAGGCGGCTTGGTGAGTTCAACGCAGGATCTGGTTAAATTTATGGATGCTTTATTTTCTGGTAAGATATTCAAAAATAAATCAACCCTAGATATTATGATCAACATACCTCAAGTATCAATAGGAGGATTTGGAGGTCTGGATGGTGGAATGGGAATTAATCGTACTACCATTGCTGGAAATGTTTGCTATGCTGGTTATGGCTTTTTTGGTACGGAAATGATTCGATGCCCCTCCATTGACGTCACTTTGACCCGTACGACTAATCAATCAGAAAATAGTTCTAAATATGATTCAGATGTTTTAAATGCCAAACTCCTTAAATTATTTATTAAATGATGATTGAATGAATTTCAATCAAGTTCTTCATCTTTGAGCATCTAATCTCTTATTGGAAAATGAATATATTTTTTTCCTTTAATTTAACTATTTTTAGGTCAGTGGATACATAAATTTCAGAAAATCACCTGCCTTAATTATTGGAAATGCGAAAAATCATCTTTTTTTCCCTGATGGCCCTGCTCATCTCTAATTGTGCACCTACACAGAAAAAGGGCTACCAACTTTCCTCAAAAGATCTCTCTGCTGTGGAAAAAAAATTGGATCATGCCGGGTTTATTCAGGATTTTGATGCTAAAGCACTGGTTCGTGGGGAAAGGATTTATAACGCCAATTGCATTAATTGCCATGGAAATGAGGAAAATGAAGGCTCAATTCCCTCCGCTTTGAAATTCTGGTCTGATTCTTTTAAAATGGGTAGCGATGCGTTTGCCATGTATCAGACGATTACCAAAGGGTACGGCAATATGCCCGCTCAGTTGATGCTTTCCCCTCAGGAAAAATATGATGTGATTCATTACATACAAAGTGAATTTGTTACAAAAAATAAAGCCGTTACCCTGCCGAAAGTGACGCCTGATTATCTGGCTTCCCTTCCCAAAGGTAAATCAAGAGGTCCTGTTTCAAAGCCCTACCAACCATGGGCTGACATGGATTATGGAAATTTTCTTATGAATACTTATGAATTGGTGGATGAAAAAACTGGAATTCCCCGATTTCACTCTCCGGGACCTTCGCCTTATAAAGATGAAGATTATTCGAAAAATAATTTTGCATACAAGGGTATTGCCGTGCGATTGGACCAGGGACCTGGTGGTGTTTCAAAAGGTACGAACTGGATGGTTTTTGATCATGACCTTTTGAGAGTGGCAGGTGCTTACACAGGGAAGGGATTTATAGATTGGGATGCCATTTTGCTCAATGATAAACATGAAACCTATCCTCGGACTATTGGGAAATTACAGGTGGAAACCTCGGTCAGTCCCGGTTGGGCTAATCCGCAAACAGGAAAATTTGATGACCCTCGTTTTGTAGCCAGAGATGGAAGAGCTTTCGGTCCTTTGCCAAAGACTTGGGCAAATTACAAAGGCCTATATCATTATGAAGATCAAGTAATTATTTCTTATTCTGTTGGTAAATCAGATATTCTGGAGAAATTTGACTACGTTGATTCTTCCCATTTTTTAAGAACCTTACATATTTCTCCCTCCACATCTATCTTAAAAATGTATGTGGCAAACGTCCCTGCCAATGTTAGAATCATTGGGAAAGGAGCTAGTCTGGAAAAGGAAAATGGAAAGATATACGTGAAAATTTCCCCAGAAAAGACCGTAAATATCTCCTTGCTCATTGGTAGTCAATCTTCAGCATCCGATGCATTAAATATCAGGGAACCAGAATATTTATTAAAATACACCACAGGGAAGGGTCAACCGCATTTTCCCGAAAAGTTGAAAACCTGGGTGGTTAAAGGAAAGGAAAATGGCGCTTTCGCAGTGGATGAATTGACGCCTCCATTTGAAAATCCCTGGAATTGTCGCATGAAATTGAGTGGCCTGGATTTTTATAACGATGGAAATCAAGCAGTGGCTTGTACTACCGACGGGGATGTCTGGCTTATCAAAGGTCTCCTTCACACCGACGGGGAATTGACCTGGCAACGGATAGGTTCCGGATTGTTTCAACCTTTAGGAATTAAAATAGTAAAGGAAAATATTTATGTCACCTGTAGGGATCAATTAGTGCTGCTTCGCGATCTCAACGGGGATATGGAAACGGATTTTTACGAAAGTTTTAATCACGATCATCAGGTTACAGATCATTTTCATGAATTTGCCATGGGCTTGCAAACAGATAAAGAAGGGAATTTTTATTACGCAAAAAGTGGCAGACATGCTCGCGAAGCCCTCATTCCCCAACATGGTACTTTGTTGAAGGTAAGTGCAGATGGCTCCAAAACAGATATTATTGCTACTGGATTCAGAGCGGCGAACGGTGTTTGTATTAATCCTGATGGCAGCTTTATCGTAACAGACCAGCAGGGGTACTGGAATCCTATGAATAGGATAAATTGGGTGAAAGGGCAAGGGAATTTTTATGGAAATATGTGGGGATTTAATCCTCCAAAGGATTCGTCGAGAGCGGCAATGGAGCAGCCTTTGGTTTGGTTGGATATGAATTATGACCGTTCCCCTTCGGAAATGGTTTGGATAGAAAGTGAGAAATGGGGTGCCTTAAATGGCGGTCTGTTAAGTTTATCTTATGGCTTTGGCAAAATTCAACTGGTTTTACACGAGTCTGTAAATGGTATGGAACAAGGAGCCGTCATTGATCTTCCAGGAATTAAACTCCTAACGGGTGTTATGCGGGGACGATTCAATAATGAGGATGGTCAACTTTATGTTTGTGGAATGTCTGCCTGGGGTACCAATCAAATGATGCGAGGTGGCGGTTTTTATAGAATTCGGTTTACCGGAAAAACGCTGTCTGTACCTACTAAGATGAATGTCCATGAAAAACATATTTCTCTTGATTTTGACGCTGCTTTAGATCCTGTTTCGGCCAGTGATTTATCAAATTATGATGTTCATACCTGGCAACTTTTAAGAAGTAAAAAATATGGTTCAGATCGGTTAAATCAAAAAACTCTAAAAATTACAAAGGTTCAGGTGGAAGGTAAAAAGTTGATTTTACATATTGACAACCTGGAGCCAGTGGATGTCATTACCATTGATTATAAAGTAAGAAATACGAAAGGGGAGCTATTGAATGGCTCTTTGCAGGGCACAATTCACGAACTTCGGCAATCAAGTTAGGTTGATTACCTTTTTGTTTTTAGAATGTGGATTGCAAGGGAAGTTGAAAAAGAATCTTTTTGCGGACAAATAGATGAATATGGTTATCGTTATACACAAGCTATTTGTTTGATTTATGAAAGATAACCCCATTCAATTGTCTTAATAACTTTATCTTTATAAAAAAGATAGATGGAATTAAAGATTTACTATGCAAGTAACGGAGAAACTGTAGGACCTTTTAATTTAATTGAGTTTCATAATCTTAATTTATCCGATGATACTTACGTTTGGTTTCAGGGAATGCCCCAATGGGAAATGTTGAAAAATGTAGCAGATTTAGCAGTTTCCAACATTTCAAATGTAGCTAATCCATTAAATAAGAGGTTATTAACAGAACTTCAGCGCAGGCTTAAAATAGGAAATCGAAGGGGTGTGCATTTAAATGCCATACCCCAAAAATCAAGGTATAAATTTGACTTGCACAGACTTTCTTATATTGATAAAAATTTACCGGATAAATTTATTCAATCTTTACTCACTGAATTACCTTTAAAGTTCAAGATTAGCTGGAAAAATAATGTGGCTGATTTAAATGAATTGTTTGAGGAAGATAAGAATCAGCTGGCCAAGATATCCAAATCGCTGGAAATTTTAATTAATCAAACGGAAACTATTGAGTTGGAAAAAGGGATAAATACCTTTGGTTTTGGTTATCCCATATTAGTCCGCAGAGATAGAATAGATAAAAAATTAACGGTTGCTCCTGTTTTAATCTGGTCCCTAAAAATTAGAGAAACGAGAGAATTTAATACTTGGGAAATTTATAGAAATGAAGATGATCCTATCTATTTAAATGAAGTATTGATTAATCATTTATTAAATGATGCGAATGTTACCATAGAACAAATTTCTAATGAAATACTGGATGATGGACTTATTTCAAAGGCGGAATTAATTGATATTTGTTTAAATCTGGTGAAAGCCATTAATACCCAGGTTCCGGATCATTTATATGATACTTTTCAACAAGAAGTGAACAGCATTTCTCCTATCAAAGAGAAAGAATACTATGAAAAGTTAACGGAAAATTCAGCGGAGGGATTTATAGATTTTTGTGGCCTTTTTTCCATTTTCGAAGTGCAAAAGCAAAATATAATCCATGACTATAATGGGTTGTTGGCGCTGGAGCATTTAAATTTACTGCCCGAAAGTCCAATTAATCACTCATTTCAGTCCATTTCAAGTATCGAAACTGACCCTTCCCAACAGCGTATTTTACATGCCCTTGAGGATGGTGGAAAAATATTGATTCAGGGTCCACCAGGAACCGGAAAAAGTCAAACCTTGACTGCCATTCTCATTAATGCCCTGGAGAATCATAAAAAGACAATCGTTGTTTGTGAGAAACGAACCGCTTTGGAAGTATTGGAAAATGCACTCCTGAATTATGGTTTAGATCATCATTTTATTCTCATAAAGGATATTGTTAAAGATAGGAAAAGAGTAGTTGATTCTGTAAGGGGTAGATTAGATACTATTGATTTCAGAAAACAATCGTTTAATTTTTCTAAAGAGGCTTTGGATAAAGTGATTAATAAAGCCAATGGATTTATACATGACATTAATAAAAAACACAGAAAGCTGGGTGACAAGTATGTAGCTAATAAAAACTGGACTGACCTTGTTGGGGAGTTATTACTTGAACTTAACCATGTAAAACCTTATGTTCAGCTCGACTATGATGTAAAAAATTTCCTTTTTACTACGGAGGAATTTGATGAAATAATTCAACTGATAGATAGGGCCATTTTACTTTATAAGGAATTTAAACCCTTTGAGGAATTGAAGGTCATTCATATTGAAAAATACAAGGTTGATAATCCATATCATTTAAATAATCAGATTAAAGAGGCTATAAACCATTATAAAAGGAGTTTACAACAAATCAAGGAGTCTGAACGACAGTATAAAAACGATTTTATTGAGTTCAGAAATAATGAATATCAGGCAGAGTTAAAAATTTGTAGAAGTTACTTGGATCAGTTATCTGCGGCGGTTGATAAATATAAAAATGAACCTCTTTTTTATGATGAGATAAAGACAAAACGTTTTGGCTTCAGGTTAGGGTCTATTTTCTCGGGTAAAAAAAGACAGTTAATTAAAGATCAGGCCACTGTGAATGATCTTTTTCAAAATTTAGCTATCTTTTTAAGTCAGGCAAAAGATTTAGAAACCATTCTTATGGGTGATTCTATGCTTCATAATGTGTCGGCCATTAAGCCATTGGAGAAATATTTCCAGAAGCCACCGGTCCTATCCAGTGATCAGATAGCAGCAGAATACGCCGTTATCAATTTATTGTTTTATCAACAACCTGAGCATCAAAATGATCATTTAAGTCAATTAAAAAATCAGGTACAAACCCTTTACACTCTTTTTAACGAAGATCAATGGATTAATTTCCCTATTCAAAATCATACTTATTCAGATTTCATATATGGCATCGAACAGGTTATTCAGATAACAGAGGAATTTCTACATAAAGAAGAAGATCCATTTTTACATCAGTTCAATTGGTATCAATTTTATTTGAAACAACCTCTTAAATATAAGCAATTATTAGATGAACTGATGAATAGGGAGGATTGGAGAAAAACGTTTCTGGTTTTTTACTTTAATGCCTTATTGAATCAGGTAGCCAATGAGGACTTACCTTCCAATGATTTAGATCTTAATGAATTATCGGTAACGCTGGATGGAATGGATACTGCCCAACTCAGCTATATTAAAGATTATTGGCATTCGAAAATGATTGAATTTTCCAATTTATTTGAGCGGAGTAATCCAACGCTTTCCATAGAAAATTTGTACAATAAGAGAAGCAGTATTAGATACAAACGGTTAACGCTTAGGCAAATAGTACAATTTGACTTGGACCTTTTCACTAATTATTTTCCTATTATCCTCACAACACCAGATGTTTGCAGTAATTTATTTAAAGGCAAGAATAATTATTTCGATGTGGTTATGTTTGATGAGGCCAGTCAATTAAGACTTGAAGATAATTTGCCAGCCATTTTAAAGGGAAAGCAAATTATCATTTCAGGGGACGAAAATCAAATGCCTCCGTCTAACTATTTTAGTAAAGTTTTTGATGGCGCTGTGGAAGATGAGGACGAATTGGAGGAAGAAGAGGACGTTATAAAGTTAGATAAGGATAATATTTTACTTTCTTGCGAGTCCTTACTTGATTTTGGAACAGAATTGAATTTTGAAAAATGTCATCTTGATTTTCATTATCGTTCAAAGCATCCATTTTTAATTGATTTTTCAAATTTTGCCTTTTATAATCAAAGATTGCAACCGCTGCCTAATCCTTTTGATTATAATCCTATTCAACTTTTTCAGGTAAATGGCCTGTACAAAGATTACGTTAATCAGGATGAGGCGGATATGATATTAGATATTTTAGAGAAGCACATTCAAAAATTTCCAAATGGAAAATACCCATCGGTGGGCATCGCAACGTTTAATATATCGCAAAGGAATCTTATAAAAAGTAAGATTATCGATAGAAGGAAGCTTTCAAAATATAATGATTTCAATGAAAAGATGCAAGCCTTGGAAGGGGAGGGGCTTTTTCTGAAAAACCTGGAGAATATTCAGGGAGACGAGCGGGATATTATCATATTATCCACCACTTTTGGTAAAACTAAGGAGGGAAAATTTTATAATCGTTTCGGACCTATTAATTTAACAAAGGGCTTTAAACTGTTAAATGTTATTGTCACACGGGCGAAGTACAAGGTGTTTGTTTGTACTTCTGTTCCTGAAGAAATATATTTAAATTATAAGGAACATTTGGAAAAGGAGGCAGCTAATAACAGAGGGGCTGTATTTTTTGCTTATCTGGCTTATTGTAAAGCGGTTAGTGAAGAAAATAATGTAGAAAGAATGGCGGTTTTAAATGCGCTGAGTAAAAATAGTTCTGCGGAAAAGAATAATATGCTGCAAAATAAAAGCAGCGGTTTTGCATTTGGAAAAGTGGTCTATGATATTTTGGTTCAGGCATTTGGGGAAGATAAAGTAGCAGCGCCTTTCCAATTTGCAGGTTTTAATATTGATATTTTATTTGATCCAAAGGTAAAAGGTGCACCCAAACTGGCCATTGAATGTGATGGGTCTAAAAAACATGATCAGAGAGAAGCCTATTTACATGATCTTCACAGAAAGAAAATTTTGGAAAAAGGTGGCTTTGTATTTCTAAGAATATGGAGTGTTAATTGGTGGCGAAACCCTGAAAGAGAAAAAGCTAAACTCATTGCCTATATCAACGAAATAGCTCAGCAAAGATTACCAGAGGGCGATCAGTTATTTGAACATAGTTTTGTGAGGGCTAAAATTTCCAATACTTTGGTGGAAGTGGAAGTACCTGTTTTAACCAAAGTGGTCAAATTAAACAGTGTGGTTCGGGTGAAATATATGGAACTGAGTAAAGTCATAACGGTTCAAATTGTTAATTATGTGGTTAAAAACGAATTGAAGGAAGGTGTTCAAAAAATCAGCATAGATTCACCTCTGGCCATTTCCCTTTTAGGAAACAGGGAGGGAGATTTGGTGAAAATTGGGAATCTCGACAATTTCGTTGAAATTATAAAGATTGATTAAAGGAGTTTAGCCTTTAGAAAATACCTTGTTGTTAGGTAATTATAAATCAAGTGCTAAAACGGCCATGGCGGCATTATGTCCAGGTATGCCACTAACACCGCCGCCCCGTTTTGCCCCGGCACCGCAGATGAAAATTCTTGGATCATCGGTTTCAACACCCCAGCCTGGCTTTTCATTTTCCTCCCGGAACGGAAAAGACAAATCCTTATGAAAAATATTTCCCCGGGGTAAACCGATCTCCGCCTCAATATCCAGTGGAGATTTTACTTCAATACATTTTTTACCATCTGGCGTTTCAGCCAAAACAGATTCAATAGGATCTTTTAAATATTCATTCAAGGATTGAATGGCAGCATCTTTGGCTGCATTCCTTTGCTGGTCATGGTTTCCATCAAATAAAAAAGCAGGTGTGTGAATGCCAAAGAGGGTCATAGTGTGATATCCTTCCTGTTGTAGCGAAGGACTTAAAATGGTAGGGTCAGTTAAGGTATGACAATAAATTTCAAGAGGTAGGGTAGAGGGTAAGTGGCCATTTTTAGCCTCTTGATAAGCCAGTTCCAACTGGGAAAAAGATTCGTTAATATGTAGTGTACCGGCAAAAGCATCCTTCGGATTAACACCTGATTTAAATTCAGGAAGTCGTTTAACCAGCATGTTTATCTTCATTTGGGCGCCTTCCAGACTGGCTGGCGGATTAATTCCCCTCAATTTTGCCAAAACCTGTGGGGCTGCATTGGAAAGCAAATAGGCACTATGAATCATTTCTTCATTTTCCAGCGTGACAGTAACTTTGTCGTTATCACTTTCCACTTTTTTTACTGGAGCATGGCAACGAATTTCAACACCTGCTTCCAAAGCTACCCTATGAAGTTCAGTAACCAGAGCGCCCATACCACCCTCAGGAACCTTCCACTCGCCGGTACCATTTCCAATCAAATGGTATAGAAAACAAATATTTGCCTGCATAGAAAAAGCAGAAACGAAGGTACCAATCAGGGCATCAGTAAGAATGACACCCTTTACAAAGTCATTTTTAAATCGCTCCGAAATTACTTTCCCGATAGGTTCTTCCATTAGGTACTGCCAAGTAGAGTCAAGATTAATGTGCTTTTTTAATTCCTGCCTCGTTGGAAGAGGTTCAAGAAAAGTAGGGGCTATTTTCTGAGCAAAAAGGGCTATTTCATCATAAAAAGTTTGCCATGCAGCCATATCTTCCTTACCATTGGAGAGCGATTCAAAGGAGGCAATGGTTTCTTCGTTCCAGGTTCTGGCAACCATCAGACCAGTAGGATCCCCATTTTCAGAAAGAGGCGTATAGCTCATCACCTCCCTTTGAAGGGTTTTGAACTTCAATCCCAGATCCTGAACAATTTTGTCAGGTAAAAGCGAAACCAGATAAGAATATCTGGATAAACGAGCGTCAAAATCAGGAAATGCACGAATACTGGTAGTGGCACCACCCAACGACTCATTTGCTTCCAGCAATAAAACCGATTTTCCCGCTTTTGCCAGATACGTTGCGGCAACCAAACCGTTATGTCCACCGCCGACAATGATAACATCATACATAGAATTGCTCATTCCCCTTTTTAGGGGTTGAATATAAGCATAGTTTCAGGTAAAAATATCTAGTGTCGCCATGATAAAATTACTGAAGCTATTTTAAGTATTTTTCTATTGGTGTTAAACACTGATTGGTTTACCGATTCGAAGTCGAAAAACAGCGGCATTCGGTCATAATTAATCTTTAAAGTTATCTGGGTGGTTGGTTTGCTTGTTAAAGCCACCGGAAAAAGGCTGCCAAGCGTACCAATTCCGAGCTGTCCAGCCGTTGCGTTTAAACGAATTTAGTATTTATTTGAAGAGCGAACACCCGTTATGCCTGCTATGCCTTGTTGTGTGCAGCTGGCTATTTCGGCTTCTTCTTCGGATCCTGCCGTGAATCAATGAGCGTCAGAATAATAATGCAATTTTTCTTCACCCGATAGAATACTCTCGTTTGATTTGTCAGTTGGAATCCTCTTAGGTTTTTCTCTTTTATTTCAAGGGTGCCCATTTCTGGAAACTGAATAAGTATTCGGGTGAAGTCTTGAGTCTTTTCACGGAAAGTCTGCCTGGCTTTTGCTCCGAATTCCCTTTCAATGTATTCAAGAATCTCGCCTATTCTCTGTTGGGCTTTCTCCGTCCAGACGAGTTTCATTTCAGTTTCCGCCAAACATCTTTGTCATCAACCAAGTTGGAGTCATTCTCTGAATCCTCGTAAGCTTGCAGAACTTCCTGCTGTTGTTCGGTTGTTAGCGTTTTCCAAAGCTGTCCCTCGTTCGATTTTTCCCTGACTTCAAGGAAATCGTAGATTACCCTCAGAAGGCGTTCATCTTCGATTCGGTCGACGATTTTATGCAGATTTGTCTTTATTTCTGTCGTACTCATTGTTAGAAGTTAATTCATTTGGAGCCCAGTTTTAACAGCCTATTACCCACAACAACCCGTTTTGCGCAACTCAACGCACCCCTTATTTATGCAATATATCCTTTTATTGTGAGAATTCCAAACAATGCAATCCTTTAGTCGTGTAGTCTTGCGAATTTCAATATGGCGCAGAACAGCCGTTATAAGCCTTTATTGAAAGACGGAGATTATTTTATCAGATTGAACATCATTTCCAATATTCTTGAAAAATTAGGTTTTTAAAAGAATATGGCTTATTTTAATGGTAGTTTTTCTCAATACCTAAACTTGACCTATGAGTTCCAGAAAAAATGATATTTCAAGAAGAGAGTTTATCCTGAAAGCGGCTTCTGCTGCTGTGGTTGCTCCGCTTTTAATCAGTCAGGCAAAAAATGTTTCCCCTCCAAATAAATTAAGACACGTTTGTATCGGCGTTGGTGGAATGGGTTGGCATGACCTGAATAAGTTCAAATCGCACCCTGATGTTGACATTGTCGCCATTTGCGATGTGGACGAAAAGCATTTGAAAAGAGCCGCTGAGGCACTTCCCAATGCAAAAACATATTCCGATTGGCGGGAGCTTTTTAAGAATGAAGCGAATGCGTTCGATGCGGTAAATGTGAGCGTGCCCGATCATAATCATTTTGCAATTTGTTTTCAAGCCATTCAATTGGGAAAACATGTCTATTGCCAAAAACCTATGTGCCATGATGTGGCGGAAATCCGTGTTTTGACGGAAGCTGCCAGTAAAGCTGGCATAGTGAGTCAACTTGGCACGCAACATGCCTCGGGATTAGGTGATCGGACTGCTGTGCAATGGATTAAGGAAGGGCATATAGGTAAAATTAAAAACGTCTATTTATGTAGTAACAGACCCGGTGCTACTGAGGCTTACAGATATAAAGGACCGAGACCCTCGACAAGCGAAAATCCACCTGCTACCTTGAATTGGGACCTTTGGGTGGGAACAGCACCCATGAGACCTTATTCGCCAGCCATTTATCATCCTTCAAAATGGAGAGCCTGGCAAGATTTTGGTACAGGTTGGTCAGGTGATATTGGTTGCCATATTTTCGATGCTGTCTGGAAAGGAATGGGTTTGACTGCCCCCTTGTCTGTACAGGCACGTGTACAGGAATCATGGCAACAATCACCCGAAAGAATGGGCGATACCTGGCCACAATCTAATCATATCACCTGGATATTTCCAGGCAATGAGATGACCGCTTCTGACACCGTTCAAGTAGAATGGTTTGATGGTGAATTTTATCCGCCGGAAGATGTTCGGGCCTTATTTTCGCTAAGTGATTATCCTGCGGAATCTGCTATGCTTGTTGGGACGGAAGGCGCTTTGTTAATACCACATACCAAAATGGCCGTGTTGTTGCCGCAAGCTAAATTTGAAAAAGTAATGCCTCCAAAGCTTGAAGAAAGAGATCATTACCATCATTTTGCAGATGCATGCTTAGGTCGAACCAAAACGGAAAGCCATTTCGAACAATCGGGACCAATGGCAGAAGCCATCATTTTAGGAACAGTTGCGTTGAAAGAACCTGGTAAATTACTGGAATGGAACCATAAAAAAATGAAATTTTCCAATCTGAAAGAGGCAAATAAACACCTCAGCCGGCCTTACAGGAAAGGTTGGGAAGTAGGAGGATTTAAAGCTTAAGGGTTTTGCACTTTTTCAAAATGTGTTATATACACAAAGAAATGCCGACCATATTTGACCCTCCTAAGGGCAAAAATGGCCGGCATTTCTTTTATAGTTAAATAAAATCCTCTATTATTTGGGGTGATTTGACACCAATATCATTTTTATTTTCTCGGATATTGGAAATGATTGGGTGGACACCGAATAATTTTATTAATGAAATGAAGGAACAAAATTTATACGATGAATTGGCCTTTTATACTTTAGCTCATCGGAGTCCCTATTTTATACATCAGCACATTGTAGATGCTTTTGCAGCTCAATATGCAAATGATAAAACTAAATTGATTACAATCTATTTTGCTCTGGTAGGTTTATACTTGTATGTTGAAAAGGGTTACACAGGCAGAGAAATACAATTAGAACATATTCGTTTATCAAATCAAAAGAAGGAATTTTTACCTTTTTTACTACCTGAAAATAGAGGAACCTTCACAATTGAAGATGTAATAAAAAAAGAGCATGGAATAGAACGAGACCAGGCAATTGAAATCTGGTGTAAATCAGTTTGGAAGGCTTACGAACCATGTAAATCTTTCATAATCGATTATTTAGAGAAAAATAGTTGAAATAACTTAATATTAGACTAAGAAAAGTTGATCATTATTGCTTACATTTTCGGTAAGGCTCAACTTATAGTTCATAAAATAAGCTAATAAAAAATATATTAATTAACTTTGATTTTCTTTTTTGTTAATCAAAAAATTATGGCTACGCAATTCTCAATCTGTTTATGGGGGCAAGATGCCAAAGGAATGGCGCGGTATTATCAAGATGTATTTGCCGATTTTAAGTTAGTTTCCGAAAATCCAATGGCGGTTGTGTTCGAAATGATTGGAAAGCGTTTCATGTGTTTGAATAACTGCGTACCAAACCTCAATTTTAATGAAAAAATCTCTTTTGTTCTTACCGTCGATACACAGGATGAGATAGATTATTATTGGAATTACTTCACAAAAGAGGGACAAGCTGGACAGTGTGGCTGGCTTGAGGACAAATATGGTGTTTCCTGGCAGGTAGTGCCAAGCATTTTGGGCAAACTCATGACCAACCCTGAAACTGCTCCTAAAGCGACCTATGCATTCATGCAAATGTCCAGATTTGATATCGCGAAATTGCAGGAAGCGGTTAAGTGAGAAAACGACCACTTCTGTAATCAATTTCATTTTTCTTTTTCCTTTTCTTTACACTGTTTTTCTGCCTTATTTCGGAGGATAAACAAATTTGTTTGTCAATAATGCAGTAGCTATTAGCTACTTTTACAATATAAAGGCTAGATTCCAGCTAGAAAAATAACGGAAATGAAAAAAATTATCCTTATCGTGTTTATCACATCTTGTGGCATTCTCTTACATGCGCAATCTAATAAGTCCTGGTCGGGGATTTTGAAGGCAGGGGCACAAAAGATTGAGCTGAGATTACACCTAACTCAAAATGCAGATAAAACCTGGCAGTCCAAATGGGACGTTCCGGTGCAGAAAGCATTGGGCATTCCTTCTTCCAAAACAGATTGGTCAGGGTCTCAGGTGTCCATTGAAATTAAAGCGATTGGGGCTTCTTTTAGTGGAAATTTGACTGCGGACGGAAATAAACTGGAGGGAAACTGGATGCAGTCAGGCGGTACCTTCCCTTTAGTATTGGAACCATTTTCCGACACCATTCCTGCTAAAATAGTTATTAAGCCGCAAACTCCACAGCCTCCATTTAGCTATATTTCAAAAGATTACGTTTATGAGGGTTCAGATACAAAACTTACTTATGGCGCAACCTTAACATTCCCAAATGAATCTTCTACTTTTCCTGTCCTTATTTTAATTACGGGAAGTGGAAAACAAGACAGAGATGAATCCATTTTAAATCATAAACCTTTTCATGTCCTGGCTGATTTTTTAACCAAAAATGGCTATGCCGTCTTAAGAGTTGACGACAGGGGTTTTGGAAAATCAACAGGTGATTTTCAGCAAAGCAGTTCAGAGGATTTTGCGTTGGATGTAGAAGAACATATCCGATTTGTAAAATCATTACCCATGATTAATCAAAAAAAGATTGGATTATTAGGTCATAGTGAAGGAGGATTAATAGCCCCAATGGTAGCTGCCAGAAATAAATCTGTTTCTTTTATTATGCTCCTCGCTGGACCGGGCATACCCATTTCAGACCTTATGGGACAGCAAAATGAAGCCGTATTTAAATCTGTTGGCATGCCTCAACAGGTGATTGACACTTATATTCCATTATATAAAAATTTGTTAAAAACATTAAGTCAGGCAGACGATGTTACCCTGGGCATCCAACAGGCAAAGGAAATTACGTTGAATTGGTTTAATGCATCTGATAAGGAAATGGTGAGGTTAACGACAGGTATAAACACGGAGAACGATATAGATGCTTTTGTTAAAACCATGTCAAAGGAGCTTTCTTCAAAATGGTGGAGGTTTTTTGCAAATTATAATCCGGAATCTGTATTGCAAAAAGTAAAATGTCCCGTACTGGCCATAAACGGTGGTTCAGATATTCAGGTGGTTGCCGATAAAAATCTGAATGGTATAGAAAAAGCACTGGAAAAGGGAGGAAATAAGCGAGTGACAATCAAAAAATTTGATTCCCTGAATCACTTGTTTCAAAAGTGCAGCACTTGTACGGTCATGGAATATGGTGAGCTGGAGACAACCATAGAACCTGAAGTGCTTACCTTTTTACTGGAATGGTTGAGAATGGAAAAAATATAGGGTTAGGGTATCAAAAGGATATAAAATAATTATTATTTGATTTGTTGGTTTACATTTCATAAAAAAAATGTAATATTGTAAACTAACATAAAATAATGAAAATCCTATTTGGTCAACGGATAAAATCTGCCAGAATAATGGCTGGCTTATCTCTTCGTGAACTTTCTAATTTATTGGAAGGCCTGGTAAGCCATAATGCTATTAGCAAATATGAACGGGGTGAGATGCTACCAGATAGTAAAATCCTAATTGCATTAGCAAAGGTATTGAATGTAAAAACGGATTATTTTCTGCGATTATCAAAGGTTGAAATAACAAATATAGCGTTTCGGAAAAAGGCAGGACTAACCGTAAGGAATTGTAGCTCAATTAAGGAAATAGTCAAAGATTGTATGGAAAGATATTTGGAGATTGAATCTTTCTTGCTTTTTGAGCATTCTTTTTTTAATCCCCTGGTTGCTATTATTAATTCGGTGGAAGAGGTAGAGGATGCAGTTGATAGGCTGTTGTTAAAATGGAATTTAGGCACGAATGCTTTGCCAAATGTATTGGAAATGCTGGAAGATAACGATATCAAGGTAGTTGAAATTGAGGTGGACGAAAAATTTGATGGTTTATCAGGCTGGGCAAATCAAATTGTTCCATTTATTGTAGTAAACAAAAATCACTCTGTTGAACGAAAGCGTTTTACTGCATTACATGAATTAGGGCATCTACTTCTAAATATAAATAGTGATTTAAACCAGAAGGAGAAAGAGTTATTATGTCATCGTTTCGCTGGGGCAATGCTTTTACCCAAAAAAACAATTTTTCAAGAGCTTGGGAATAAAAGAAGTTCCATTTCTATAAATGAGCTTATTTTTATCAAAGAAACTTATGGTATATCCATTCAAGCCATTATGGCGCGTGCAAAAGATTTGACTATTATTTCTAATGACCAATATGTAAAGTTTAGGATAAAGGTGAACCAAAATAGTAAGCTGAAAAGTGAAATAGGTTTTGGTCATTACAACGGGATGGAATACACCTCCAGATTCATGCAGCTAATTTATAGAGCTACGGCGGAAGAAATTATAACCATGAGTAAGGCTGCGAGTTTATCTAACATGAAACTAGCGCAGTTTAGGGACACTTTTATGTCAATATGATCATTGTTGTCAATGATGCTAATATTTTGATTGATCTTGTAAAACTTCAATTGGTTGAACCTTTTTTCCGCATTCCCTGGGAATTTCACTCCACCAGCCTTATTCTGGAAAATGAATTATATGACCATCAAAAGTTAGTATACCTACCGTTTATAGAAAATAGAAAATTCATTATTCATGATTTAAACGTCGCAGATATGCAAGCTGTTATGAAAATGCAGTTACAAAAACCTCAATTGTCTGACAAGGATTGTTCTGCTCTATATTGTGCACAAAAATTGAATGCTACTTTAATTACCTCTGATAATACCCTCAGAAAATTCGCTAAGCATCAAAATATAATTGTTCATGGACATCTTTGGGTATTTGATGCCTTACTTGAACACCATTGCATTACGCCACAAATAGCTATAAACAAACTAATTGAACTTCAAATGATTAATTCAAAACTTAGTTTACCTAAAAAAGAGTGTGATCTTAAAATAGAATACTGGAGACAACCATAGAACCTGAAGTGCTTACCTTTTTACTGGAATGGTTGAGAATGGAAAAAATATAGGGTTAGGTTCTCCCCATTATTTTCTATAATGCCGTGGTAATGAAGGCCTAATTTTTCTAAAAGCTGAATGGTCTTGATATTATCCAATTGGGTGACAGCAGCTATATTATCCATTTTTACCTCATTCATTGCATAGTTGAGAATCCTTTCAGCAGCTTCAAAGGCATATCCTTTCCCCTGGTATTTTTCCAAAAAAGCAAATCCAATATCATGAAAGGGTAGATAATCTTTTTTAATAATGGTAACGACACCTATGGGTATCTTCTCCTTTTTTAAATGCACCACCCAATAGTTTATGTTTGCATTATCCAACAGATTTTGAACATATATTTTACTGAGACCGACGTTCAATATTTTTCTATCTCCAATAAATTGAATCCAACCTTTTGTATTCACTAAGTGGAAAATGAAAGTAGCATCATCAACATTCAGTGGAATGAGAGAGAGCCGTTCTGTATGAAATTTTTTAGTCATACTAAATTTTTAATAGGCTGATGACCACTTGATATCAACCTTTAAAGGCAAATTTAACCAGTTCTTCTAACCCGATAAAGTCTAATGTCTTCTCATTGGTAGCTTCGAGAAAAACCATTGGTGCCACATTTTCCCTGTAAGCTTCCATCCATCTTGAGGCACACAGACACCATTTATCGCCCTGATTCAGTCCCGGAAAGTTCCATTCTGGTCTGGGTGTTGACAAATCGTTTCCTTTACTTTTGCTAAATGTTAAAAATTCCTCGGTCATCACGGCACAAACCGTATGCGTACCACGATCATCTTCGCCAGTTTCACAACATCCATTCCTGTAATATCCCGTCATCGGTGAGCTGCTGCAAAGCATTAAATTTTCGCCAAATACATTTTTCGCCATTTTTTCTTTATTAGTCAATTATTTATCTTTATTCCGGCATACCAATTTCATCATGAGGTCTATTTGTCTGTCTTCACCTACCATAAAAACATGCTGATCAAAGGTGATAAATCCATTTTTTTCATAAAATACAATGGCTTTTTTATTTTCCTCCCAAACGCCTAACCAAATATATGGGGCATTTTTCTGGTTCGCAATATGTTTAGCCAAATTTAAAAGTTCGTTTCCAATGCCTTTTCCCTGGTATTCTTTTAAAACGTATATTCTCTCAATTTCAAGACTGTTCTCCTCTTGATGCTCCGTTTGAGAGAGTCCCTCATTTAATTTAATGTATCCAATGACTTCTTGTCCGTCTTTTACGAAATAAAAGGTCGTATTTTCATCATTTAACTCCCGGGATAATTTGTCAATGGAAAACCCTTCTTCCAGATATCTGGCCATGTTTTCTTCTGTATTTCCCCAGGAAAATGACTCAAAGAAGGTCTGTTTGCTCAGTTTTTGTAAAATATCAATTTCGTCAGGCGATACTTTGTTTATAAGGTACATTTTCCATTTTTTGAATGAATACTGCTAAAAATGTTGAAAATAACATCGCTATTATTTGAAAAGCAAATAAGCAACAATCAATGTGAAAAAGACATTAAACAACTGTGCCAATAAGAATGCATAGAGTGGTTTTTTTCCTTCATTATTGAATAGGTCGGAGAATTTTGTTTCCAATCCGATGCTGGTGAATGCCAGGGAAAACCAAAGTCCTTGTAGTGCTTTCAAATCGCCTTTAATTACATCGACCGTTTGTGGGGAAATAACAAAAGAAAAAAGTAGGGAGGCACCGATAAATCCGAGGACAAATTTCGGGAATCTTTCCCATATTATACCCAGGGTTGGTTTTGACTCCAACACGGTTGCAGACTTATTATTTGTATATGTCCAGTAAATGGAAATAAAAAAGGCGGCTAATCCCAATAATACATTTTGAGAAAATTTAACAATGGTACTTATTTTTAAAGCCTCCTCTCCAATCAGACTTCCCGACGCAATAACAGCTCCTGTAGTGTCGATGGTACCTCCAAGCCAGGCCCCTGAAACTGCTTGTGACAGACCTAACATATTGGCTATGAATGGCATGAATATAATCATAGGAATGGCCGTTATAAGAACAACGGAAATGACATACGATAATTTTTTTGCATCTCCTTTGATGGCTCCTGCCGATGCGATGGCTGCAGAGACACCACAAATGGAAACGGCACTCGAAATAATGATGGATAATTCCTCGTCAATACCCATTTTTTTACAAAGCCAGAACGCAAAATACCACACAGCGACAACGACGAGTAATGCCTGGATGAAACCCAGAGATCCCGCTTTTAATATGTCGCCAAAAATGATACTACTGCCTAATAACACCAATCCTATTTTGACAAAAAGTTCAGTGGAAAGGGCATTTTTAAGCCATAAGGGGACAGTGAAAAAATTACTTATGGCCAGGCCTATCGATAAACTAAAGATGACCGCTTCAAGATTCCAGTTTTTCAAAAAGGTATTTCCCGCAAATATTAATGCGACGACCGTTAACATATAAACGACTGGAAACCCTTTGGCTACAGAACTTATTCCTTTTCCTAACGCGGCTGATGCAAGTATGGCTATCACATATACCAATAAAAATAAGGCAAAAATATTCGTTAAGTTTTTGATGGTTAGTACTTTGCCAAATAAATCGGAGGTGTCACTCCACCCAAAGGATGGTGGTTGAATCTTAAATCCTAAGAGGTAAAGTCCGATAATCAGAAATCCAAAAACAACAACGGTCCAATCTTCAGAAAGGGAAAAAGTAGGTTTTTGATTGGTCATAAAGCGTAGATTTAATTTAATTTCCCGTCAATTTATAAAAATTAAATGATTAACTTTAAGTAATTATAAACAACATACATGAAAATTTCAAAATATAGCATTCCTGTATTCATTATCTGGCTGTTGGTTTTGCCACTTACGGCATTTAACCAGTCTATAATGGTTGGCGCTGCAAAACGAATCCTTACGCCCAATCCTCTTTTACCCATTTCAGGCGGTATTGGAACGCCAAATCCGGTAAAGGAAAATAAGGGAGATTTGTTTGTAAGGGCTATGGTTATTGAAAAAGGGGAGACTATATTTGCCATCGTTAGTGTCGATTTTTTGGGTTGGACTACTATTCTCGGTAATCGGTCGCGTGCCCTAATAAAGGGCATTCCTCCTGAAAATATCCTCATCGGTGCTACTCATACGCATAGTGCACCTGATCCTTATGGCTTTCCTGATATGAACGGAAAAACTTTTGCCGATATTAAATATCTGGATGGGTGTGTACAGCAAATTGCCGATGCGGTTAATGAAGCCATAGCTAATAAGCAACCAGCTTCCTTGAAAATTGCGATGGATGAGGCGGTTGGGAAAATTGCTTATAATTATTATGCGCCAGCCTTATATGACCCAAGATGTGGCGTCATTCAGGCATTGGCTACTTCTGGCCCAAGAATGGGGCAACCGATAGTTACTCTTGTTAATTATGCCGTTCATCCTGAGGTGCTTGGAAATAAACAGGGAATATTAAGTCCAGATCTTTGCGGTCCTCTGTACAGTAAAATTGAAAAGGAAACCGGCGGTTTGGCGCTTTTCATGAATGGGGCCATCGGTGGTATGGTCACCGCCGATACTCGCCTTGAATATGGAAAAGAAGGTCAGGGTCAAAAAGAAGATAATTCCTGGGAGGAATGTATTCGTATCGGTGAATTGCTTGCCAGCGAATCCCTTAGGATTATCCAAAAAGCTACTGTTTTAGATAATCCTGCCGTTTTTATTGCTTCCCGTCCCCTAACTTTTCCCGTTGAATCTGATATCATGCGTTATATTATTCAGAAATCTTCCATGAAATATGAATCGTTTTCAGATAATAAAGTGACTACCCAGCTTAATCTGATCAATATTGGTCCTGCGCAAATTCTTACCGTTCCAGGTGAAGCTATGCCCAATGTGGGTTATTATGTGAAACGTAATATGAATACGACCATGCCTTTTCTTTTTGGTTTGACAAATGATGCTTTTGGTTACATGCTGGCAAAAGTGGATTACCAGAGTTTTAAACGATATGAATATGTCACTCGCACCAGTCTGGGCGAGATGACGGCTGAAATTTATATGGAACAAGCGTTAAAATTAGTGAAGGAAAGTCCTGCCGCAACGGCTAAATAAAATCTTTTTATTATGTTTAATTTTCGATTTTTATGCATAATCTTCCTGTTGACAAAGGTTTCCACTGGTTGGTCTCAGTTGGTTTCATCAGGATTAATATTTCCCGAACAAGAAAAGCATGTACACGGAAGTAGCCTGGTTTCTCTTCCTAATGGCGATTTTCTTTGCGTTTGGTTTTATGGTAACGGAGAAAGAACGTCTGATGATGTGAAATTAATGGGTGCCCGACTGGAAAAGGGAAGTTCTTCCTGGTCAGAGCCTTTCCTGATGGCTGACACGCCGCATTTACCCGATTGTAATCCTGTATTGTTCCTAAATCAAGATGGAAAACTATTCCTGGTGTGGATTGCTGTTCAGGCAAATCTTTGGGAACAATCTATTTTAAAAGTACGCACTTCAGTCGATTTTTTGAAACCCGGTCCGCCCATTTGGCAATGGCAAGATAATATTCTGCTCAAGCCAACCGATGCTTTTGCTAAGGAAATTAAGGAAAAACTGGAAAGTTTACCCTCTCATGGTATAGGTTGGGCTGGTTATGCACCAAAATATGATGAAATGATAGCTAATGCAGCCAAAGATGCGGCAAAAAGAAGTATTGGGTGGATGACAAGAATAAAACCATTGTTAGTGGGTGAAAACAGGATATTACTTCCTCTCTATTCTGATGGATTTAATCTTTCTATGTTGGCAATATCAGATGATAAAGGGGAGACCTGGAAGCCCAGTCTGCCTATTGTAGGTAGAGGTCCAATACAACCTGCATTAATCCAGAAAAAGAACGGCGATATTTTGGCCTATATGAGAGATAGCGGCGACGAACCTCCCATGGTTCATCAAAGTATTTCAACAGATAACGGCGAATCCTGGACAGCTACCCAAAAAACAGCTATTCCCAATACAGCTAGCGTGGAATTGTTGAGACTTAAGGACGGAAGAATGGCCTTTTTGGGAAATGATATTGTGGATGGTCGTTATCGTTTGAGACTTTACCTGTCGAAAGACGAAGGGGAATCCTGGTATTTTAAATTTCCAGTGGAAGAGGAAAGCCCTGGGAAAGGAAGTTTTTCTTACCCCTCTTTAATTCAATCTAATGACGGGCTCATCCGCTGTACCTATTCCTATAATAAAGGAAACAACGAAAAATCAATAAAGTATGTGGTTTTGAATCCCCAAAAATGGCCATAACTGCATGTAATTTATTAAATGAAAATAATGTTTTTAACCGAATTTTTTGGCCGCCTTCACCCTTTATTGGTGCATTTACCTATCGGCATTTTGCTCTTTGCCTTTGCCCTTATTTTATTTCAACGTTTTCAAAAAGTTGAAGTGGAAGTCGCCATTTCTTTTGCCTTATTATTAGGTTCCATCTCAGCTGTGTTTGCCAGTGCGGCAGGATGGTTTTTAGCACAATCTGGAGAATATGATGCAGATCTGGTGTTCCAACATCAATGGATGGGTATTGGTACCGCCGTTTTTAGTTTTGCAGCCTATTTCATTAAACGTATCAGAGATATTTTAACTACCATTACAGTTTGTGCCTTAATGGTTACGGGACATTTTGGGGGTAATTTGACGCATGGTGAGGACTATCTTTTTCCGAAAAAGAAAAGTGCCCCATTGCAAATGATTCCTACCTTAGATTCCACGCAACAGGAGGTTTCAAAGGTATCTCCGACGGAATTGGCTACAACTAATCAGAAATCTTCTGTCCAGATTCAACCAAATACGGAAAAGGCTGAAAAGGTGAAAACCAGTTTTATATTTAGAGATGCTGTCTTACCCATTTTGGAAAAGAAATGTTTCAGTTGTCATTCTGCAACAAAAAAGAAAGGTGGTTTGCGCCTCGATACAGAAGAATTTATTCTCTTAGGTGGCAAAAATGGGGTAGTTCTTACCGCAGGTAATCCTGAAAATAGTACCTTATACCTGTCCATGTTATTACCTGAAGACGATGATAATCACATGCCGCCTAAAGGTAAACCTCAACTTACCCCTCAAGAAATAGCTATTTTCCATCAGTGGATTAAACAAGGTGCCTCTTTTCGGGAAGAAATGAAGGTTTTTCTTGAACAGCAGGAAGAAAAAAAGGAAGTGATTGAAACTAAACCGGTCAATGTTTCAGTACCCAAAACGTCTGTCTCACCTTCTTTTATTCAGGATGTTGAAGGCAATATTTTGAAAAATAAGATGGAAGCGGTTCCTCCCTCCTTATTGAATCAATTAAAACAGCAAAATATCATTGTCAGTAATTTTGGAACGAATTCAAATTATTTGATGGTAAATTTTGTAAATGTGAGAGATTATCGCTCCACTTTGATAGATGATGTGCTGAAATTAGGTGATAAAGTGGTTAGATTGCGTTTGAGCCAACAACCTGTAAGCGATTCAGATATTAAAAAATTAAGTGGGCTGAAAAACATTACCCGCTTAAATCTTGAAAAAACACCTATTACTGATCTGGCGTTGAACCACATAAAAAATCTGCCAAATTTGGAGCAGATAAATCTATATGGTACCAATATTACCGATAATGGATTATTGGAATTGGCAAATTGTGCTCAGCTGAAGGTGGTTTTTCTTTGGCAAACTAAAACCACGGCAAAGGGAATTGAACAATTGAAGAGGTCATTGCCCAATGTGCAAGTGGAATTGGGTGGCGTTCAATTTGCAAAGCCCGATACCGCAAAAACAAAAAATTTAGATTAACTTAGAGCGTCTTCCTAATGTACTAAAATGAACTTTAATGAATATTTTTGAGGAATATAACCATAAAATGAACCGTCGGAACTTCCTTTCCGGAAGTGTTTTAGGTCTCGGTGCTACGGCCTTGAGTGGTTTAATGAACGATAACAATCTGTTTAACAATGATTTGCAATTGCCTCATTTTGCACCAAAAGCAAAGCGAATCATTTACCTGTTTCAAAGTGGTGCCCCATCACAACTCGATTTATTTGACTATAAACCTAAATTGAAAGAGATGTTCGGGCAGGAGTTACCTGCCTCCATTCGGGGGGAGCAAAGGGTAACGGGTATGACGGCGCATCAAAAATCTTTTCCATTAGCGGGAAGCAAATTTAATTTTGCACAGTATGGTAAAGGAAGGATTTGGTTGAGCGAAATTTTACCTTACCACCAGCAAATTGCCGACGAAATGTGTGTGATAAAATCTATGCACACGGAAGCGATTAATCATGACCCCGCCGTTACGTTTCTTCAAACGGGTAGTCAACAAGGCGCACGTCCCAGTTTCGGATCCTGGGTAAGTTATGGTCTAGGTTCTGAGAATAAAAATTTACCTGCTTTTTGTGTGTTGCTCTCTCGTTCAAATAACGGTGACCAGCCGCTGTACGCTAAATTGTGGAATAATGCTTTCCTGCCTTCCGAACATCAAGGAGTTTTGTTTCGATCAGGTGATGACCCTATTTTATATTTAAAAGATCCTAAGGGAATCGATAAATTTTCCCGACGGGACATGCTCGATGCTCTGGCGAAGTTGCATAAACTTGAGATTGAACAAACGCTCGATGATGACCTGAATGGGAAAATAGCGCAGTACGAAATGGCTTATCGGATGCAAACCTCTGTACCTGAAACTCTTGATGTAAGTAAAGAACCTGATTGGGTATTTGATCTTTATGGAAAAGATGCGCGGAAACCTGGTTCTTATGCTGCTAATTGCTTATTGGCCAGAAAATTAATTGAAAATGATGTCCGTTTTGTTCAGCTCTATCATCAGGGATGGGATCAACATGGCAATCTGCCTTCCGAAATTTCAAAGCTGGCAAAAGATGTAGATCAACCTTCTGCTGCTCTGATTCTTGACCTAAAACAAAGAGGTTTGCTCGAAGATACTCTTGTTGTCTGGGGCGGAGAATTCGGACGCGGTTGTTATTCTCAAGGTAAACTCACCGTCGATAATTATGGCCGGGATCATCACCCGCGTTGCTACTCTATCTGGATGGCTGGTGCCGGTGTGAAAAAGGGATATACCTACGGGGAAACAGACGATTTTGGATATAATATAATAAATAATCCAGTGCATATACACGACTATCAGGCTACTGTCATGCATCTAATGGGTATCGATCACGAGCGTTTTACTTTTAAAACGCAGGGAAGAAGGTACCGATTAACCGACGTGGCTGGAAAAGTAGTGAAATCTGTATTGGCCTAATCTATTATTTTAAAATATGCTGTCTATGTTCAAGCGCTACGATAATAAATTTTTTAGTGTGTCGGCCTTTCTGGTTTTTTTTATTTTGAATACGGCCTATTCAAAGAAAATAGATTTTAACAGGCAAATAAAGCCCATTCTATCCGATAGATGCTTCAAATGTCATGGCCCCGATAAATCAAAAGTAGATGCAGAGCTGCAATTAACTTCTTTTGAAGCAGCTACATCGCTGTTGCCGTCGGGTAAAAGAGCTATCGTTCCTTTTAATATCAAAGAAAGTGAATTGGTCCGTCGGATTATGTCTGACGACCCTCATGAAGTAATGCCTTCGCCTAAGTCAAACTTGCAATTAACCGCAGAAGAGAAAAAAATATTGGTACAATGGATTGCGGAAGGTGCTGAATATCAAGAACATTGGGCGTTTATTTCCCCCTTCAAATATCCTTCTCCTTTGGTCATTAATAAGGCTTGGTCTAAAACGACCATCGATGATTATATTCTTCAAAAATTAGAAGAAAAAGGCCTGAAACCTAATATTGAAGCAACAAAAGAAGTGATTATTCGCCGCTTATCTCTTGACCTCATTGGATTGCCGCCTACCGTTGAGGAGGTAAAAGATTTTATAAATGACACCTCACCAACAGCTTATGAGAAATTGGTTGATCGGTTGCTTTCTTCACCCCATTTTGGGGAACGAATGGCTTTGGAATGGTTAGATGTAGCCCGATATGCCGATTCCCATGGTTATCAGGACGATGGTATGAGAAATACCTATCCTTATCGGGATTGGGTTATCAGGGCATTTAATCAGAATTTGTCTTATGATAAATTCACTATCTGGCAATTAGCTGGCGATTTATTGCCAAATCCAACCCTCGATCAGCTGATAGCTACCTGTTTTAATAGAAATCACCAACAGTCGCAAGAGGGTGGGGTGGTGCCGGAAGAATACCGGGTGGAATATGTGAGCGATCGCGTAGCTACCTTTGGCAAAGCTTTTTTAGGACTTTCAACCGAATGTGCAAAATGCCACACCCATAAATACGATCCTATTGAGGATAAAGATTATTATGCTTTATATGCCTTCTTTAATCAGAATAACGAATCTGGTATTGTTCCTTACAACGGTGAAGCGTCTCCAACAGTGCTTTTACCAACCCCCGCCGCTCAGAAAAGTCTGGATAGTTTGAGGGCTTTGATGGAACCGCATATTACGGCAACGAAGATGACAGATCAGTATAAAAATGATCTTGAAAAATGGCTGACAAAAATCAATGCATCCGATATTTCCTCCTTGAAAGAACCCGTTGGACGAGTTTTATATCTTGATTTTGAGAAAATAGATACCACGCTGATTGGGGATATGATTACCCCACCAACAAAGGCAGAATTAGAACGGCGGGCAAAGGAGTTGGAAAGAAGTAAAACAGATTCGACGATTAAAATAAAACCTCCCGGCAAATTCAGCGGCTTCCTGAATATGGAAAAAGTAGATTCTACGGTAAAAGCGGTCCGATTTTCCGGGGATAGAGACAAATATCCTTTCCTAGTTGCCGGTAAAAAGGGGCAGGGAATTTCCTTTAGGGGCGAAGCGAGTATTGAAGCGGGAAAAGCATTGAGTTATGACCGTTTTCAACCATTTTCAGTGAGTATTTGGGTGAAATTGAACAAATATGGTGAGGAAGGTCCCATTTTTAATAAAGCGAATAGTGAGGAAGAAGGTTTCCGTGGATGGGCTTGTAAATTAAACAAAAATGGTACGCTGTCTTTTCAATTTGCCCATGTTTTACCTGATAATGCCATCGATTTTGTTACCATCGATACTCTTAAAGTTGGAGAATGGACCCATATCGCTCTGACCTACGACGGAAGTAGCAAGGCTTCAGGTATCCGTTTTTGGCTCAATGGTAAAATTCCGGAATACAAATTACTGGTGGATAATTTGCAAAAAAGTATGGTATTCGCGCGCTTTAATGTCATTAGAGGAACAAGAAATTTTACATTGGGATCTAATTCGCCGCGTACTTTGCAAAACATGGATATGGACGAACTGGCCATTTATAAACGGGCATTATCGGAAATTGAAGTGTTAGATCTTTATGATACATCGCAAGATATCATTCCTCAGTTAATCAGTAAAAAATCAAGATCGGAGAAGGAACAAGAGCAACTTTTGTCGTATTTCTTACTTCGGGGTTATCAACCAGATGTTAAAAGGAGCCAGGATTCCCTTCTTTCCTTGAGGAGTCAAGAAAATTATATCGCGACGAATGAAGAGGAGGTAATGATAATGACAGATAGGTCAACCTATCGGAAGACCTTTATCCTGGATCGGGGAGCTTACGACGCACCTACAAAAATTGAGGTTACGCCCAATACGATTCCTAAAATTTTCCCTTTTGATGAGGACAAATATCCAAAAAACCGATTGGGATTAGCTCAATGGCTCCTGGATGAGAAAAATCCATTGTTTGCCAGGGTAGCGGTGAATCGTTTTTGGCAAATGCTTTTCGGGAAGGGATTGGTTTTAACACAGGAAGACTTTGGAAATCAGGGCTCTTTTCCAACGCATCCGGAATTGTTAGATTATCTGGCGTTGAATTTTAGGGAGAAAAATTGGGATGTGAAGGCATTTTTAAAAGAAATAGTGCTTTCTGCCACTTACAGGCAATCTTCATATACTTCAGAAATGGTTAAAGAAGTAGATTTTGCCAATGATTTATATAGTCGTTACCCAGCGCATCGTCTGCCGGCAGAACTGGTTCGCGATAACGCCTTAGCGGCCAGCGGACTTTTAGTGCCCCAGATTGGTGGTCCAAGTGTACATCCTTATCAGCCAGAAGGACTTTGGGAAGCATTAGCTACGCGAAATGCTACAAAGTATATACAAGACCATGGAGATAGTTTATATCGCCGCAGTCTTTATACGATATGGAAGCGAAGTTCACCACCCCCATCGATGCTCAATTTTGATGCGACCGATCGTTCCTATTGTGCGGTGAGGAGGCAAAAAACTGCTTCTCCTTTGCAGGCACTTGTATTGATGAATGATCCCCAATTTGTAGAAGCAGCCAGGATATTAGCAGAAAAAATGCAGCGTATGCCTAATACCACAGGAAATAATATGTCGGAATCAGATCGTTTGGCCTATTGTTTTCAAGCACTTACCAGTCGTAAACCCAGGAAGGAAGAACTTAGCATTTTAACTGAATTGTATGAAAATCAATGGGCTTATTTTAAGGAAAACAAGGAAAAGGCCATAGATTTACTAACGGTAGGTGAATATCAACGGGATAAGCAATTAGACCCTGTGGTTACCGCTGCCTATACGATAGTCGCGTCAACCATTATGAATTTCGACGAGTTTGCAGTGATTAGGTGATTTTTGTCAATGAAGATTGTTTAGGTTAACTATTATGCCAATATAATTGCAAAATTATGTTGGTATGTAATTCTTCGATGTAGTTTTTTTTGTTAAAGCTTTAACTTAACATATACTTAATGTTTTAATTTCTTTAATAGATTTTAAATGTAATAGATTTATGCTTTTAATAATTATTATATATGAAAATATTTTTTTATTCCATTGTAATTTATCAAATTATAGTTTTTAATACTTATTCTTCTTTTGCAAATTCAAATGTAGTATCAGATTCAGTTCGTATTTTAAGTTTCAATATTTTATATGGTGGTGATGAAATAGACTATGATAAAGTAATAGAGCTTATTAAAAAAGCAAATCCAGATATAATCGGTTTTCAAGAAGCGGAGGGGAATATTCCTAAAATAGCAAAATCATTGGGTTGGAAGTATTATGATTCCCGAATACACTTAATTTCTAAGTATCCAATTATTAGTCATAAATCATCTGCTTGGTATTATGTATTATTAGAAATAAGCCCTGGCAGGGTATTTGCTTTTTCAAATATACATTTGCCGTCAGACCCTTACGGGCCGGATTTAATTAAAAATGGATCACCCATAGATAGTGTTATTAAAAATGAATATATAACCAGATATCATGAATTAGATAAATTTGAAAAAATTTATGATTCTCTATATAAGGCTGAGGTCCCACTCATCGTTACCGGTGATTTCAATAGTCCTTCCCATCGTGATTGGATTGATTCCACTGTAGGTTTAAGACCTCATATTAAATATAAAGTGGATTGGCTTGTCAGCAAGCGAATGGAAAAAATGGGATTTACAGATACTTACCGCGAAGCAAATCAAGATGTGTTAAAAAATCCAGGCCTAACCTGGACGCCAGCATCTCCGCCAATTGTACCTGCCAATGAGACCCATGATCGGATTGATTATATCTGGGCTTCAAATATTGAAAAAGTTATTCATTCCACGCTGGTTGGCGAGGAAGGAGGACAGGATGTGACTATTTCTGTAAATCCATTTCCTTCTGATCACCGGGGCGTTTTAACCACCTGTTTCATAAAACCTATTATATTAGATGCATATATCCAACCTTTTCAATTAAAAGATAGCCTGCTAATTCGATTTTTTTCAAAGGACTATAAAAAATTATCCATTGAACTTTTTGATAAGGAAGGAAATTTGTTTAAATCATTTCGAAATTTGAAAGCAAATGAAAATGAGAAAAAGTTAAAGATTCAAAAAGGGGAAAGTTATCGTATTCAATTGAAAAATAATGACTTGGTTATTGCTGAAAATTATTTTCACCCTACAAATGATAAAAAAAGACCAATCTTAAAATTGTCCAAAGATGAATACAAAGAAGGCGAACCAATTTCAATTGAATGGAAAAATGCACCTGGGCATCGGTTTGATTGGATAGCCATTTACCCTGATGGAAAAGAAACATCTGATGACTTCTATAAAACGGAGACCTACACCACTTACTTGTTATATGCCTACACGTATGCCAGTGAATCGGGAAGTTTAGTGTTAGGAAAACAAGCTAAGGGAAATGGTTGGCCATTGAAAGCAGGTCAATATAGGATTCATTTCTTACTGGATGATGGTTATCGTTCGTTGGATGATATTCCTTTAAAAGTAATAAAGTAGTTACAAAAAATACACTTATCATGCGTTTAATCATTTCTTTCATTTTATTGTTTATTGTTCATATTAATTATGCACAAACGTCAAAAGGTACCTTAACAGGTAAAATTACAGATGAAAATGGTTTAAACTTGGCGTATGTCTCCATTTATCTGGAAGGAACAGGTTTTGGGACAGTTACCAATGAGCAGGGTATTTATTTTATTAAAATTCCCGTAGGAAGTTACAAGGCAAAATTTGAATCTATTGGATATATAGATAAGATTGCAGATGTTTTAATTTCCGAAAATAATACAACAACGGTAAACCTACAATTGAAAGAGGATTACAAGCTATTGGGTGAAATTGTAATCAGTGGGGTGAAAGTAAAAAGTGCTTCGGCAACTCGAACCTTAATGGAAATTCAAGATATTCCACAATCTATTTTAGTTTTAGGTCAAAAAACAATAGAACAGCAAGCTGCTTTTGATTTAACCACCATTACCAGAAATATGAGTGGCATCAATTTTACTGGCAATTATAGTGGTGCCGGCTCATATCAATTATTTAATGCTCGCGGTTTTGACATGGTAAATTCGCAAAATTATAGATGGAACGGTTTAATGATCTGGAATTTGGGGAATAATTACGCAGATAATATAGAGCAGGTTGAATTTTTAAAAGGTCCTTCATCTATTCTTTTTGGAGATGTTTCACCTGGAGGTGTATTGAATTTTTCAACCAAAAAACCATTAGCTAATTTTTATTTAAAAACTGAATTACGTCTGGGTGAATGGAATTTATTTAGACCATCTGTAGATATTTCAGGTCCACTTTCAAAAAATAAAAATTTGCGCTATCGATTAAATACTTCTTTTGAGAAAAGTAATAGTTTCAGAGATTTTGTCGGATCTAATAGATTTATCCTGGCACCAGCTATCACTTGGGATATTAATTCTAAATTATCCTTAAGTACAGAAGCAGTGTTTCGTGGTTCTTCCGCTACAGATGATGCTGGTTTAGTTTCTCCTGACGGAACAGTGAGTGGTCTCGATAAACTTGATCCAACGCTGTATTTAGGCGAACCTTCAATGAAATATAAATATCAGGATAATAATTATTTTGCAAACCTTACATATACTCTTAATCAGAATTGGAGAATAAGAGCTGTCACTTATTATGGTTATTCTGAAAACAGACCTCTTGGGTTATGGTTTGATGCACCAAATGAATCGGGTGACTTTGTAAGAAATCAATATGGGTATCATCAACAGTTAAAAAACAGATCTTTCTCTGCTGATGCCTCAGGTACTTTTTATACTGGTTCGACAAAACATAATATTTTAGTAGGATTTGAATTTCAGGAAACTAATTTTAGATATACTAACGAAGGATATTTATCAGCATTTGATATGCAAAATATTAATAAACCATTATATGGGTTATCAACCATCACAGAACCCGAGGAGGAGGTTTATTTACCTTTTATTTCAAAAATACGCCGTTATGGAATTTACTTTCAAGATCAAATTATGATGTTGAAAGAAAAACTGCACTTATTAGTGGGTTTTAGATATGGAAATACCCAACAGGGTAATGATTATATTGAAAATGAATTACCTGGAACTGATTATGAAGGTTATGAGGATGATTTGGTAAACAAAAACGTACTTAGTCCTCGTTTGGGAATTGTTTATAAACCAATACCTTGGGTTTCTCTTTTTGGATCTTATTCCCAAGGCTTTGAAATCAATTCTCCAGATTTATTTGCGCTCAATTATGCTGATTTTTCTACGCCTCCCGCTACTTTAAGTTCTCAAATTGAATTAGGTACCAAGGCCAATCTCTTTAAGGAAAAATTAGGTCTAACCTTTAGTTTATTTCAGATTGATAAAATAGATCCTTATGGATACGTTTATTTAGATCCTGAAAATCCTGATTATGATGAATATAATGTTTATTATGATGGACATCATCGCAGCCAAGGTATAGAAATGGATTTAAATGGTAAAATTATTTCCGAACTTTCCATTACCCTTGGTGCAGCTTTTACGAAGACCAGAATATTGGAAGATCCTGGATATCCTGTGAACAATCAATTACCCAATGCCCCAAAAATAACGGGAAATATCTGGCTTAATTATGAGCCTTCAGTTAAAATTAAGGGTTTCTCATTAGGGTTTGGTGCTTTTTACAAGGATAAGTTTTATTCAAATATTAATAATGACAGTGATTTGGAAATTCCCTCCAGTTTTACCATCGATGCAGCGATTGGTTATAAGATAAAACAATTTGGTCTGCAGTTGAATATTTCGAATCTTACCAATGAAGTTAATTATAGTAATCCATGGATTTTTAATATGTTTGAAGTTCGTCCTTTGAGAAGAGCCGTTTTAACGCTAACTTATAAGTTTGACAAAAAAATCGACGGTAATAACTAAGAAAACTATCTGTAAGATTAAATTGCGCATCATGATAAATAAGGTTAAAGTTTCAGTTCTTATGGCAGTTTACGATACCCATTTCGTCTATGTGAAAAGAGCCATTGATTCTGTGTTGAAGCAGGATTTCCAGGATTTTGAACTCATTATCATTGATGATGGTAGTTGC
>Ga0247831_1001901_pt1 | contig 36493 bp, 42 predicted proteins | sample LaCruzMarch2015__9_FD_192406 | JGI IMG/M metagenome (GOLD analysis project Ga0247831, IMG submission 192406) | Freshwater microbial communities from meromictic Lake La Cruz, Castile-La Mancha, Spain - LaCruzMarch2015_1m | ecosystem: Environmental > Aquatic > Freshwater > Lake | place: Spain...
GCCAACAAAAATAAAATCTGGTAAATTCTCTGATTGTGATTATGCCCTACAAAAACTTCCACAAACAATGTCACCATTAAAGGCATTTGAAATGTTAAGTGGTTGGGATGACTATGCAGAAATTACAAAAGAAGAGTACGAACATTTAAAAAGTACAATATGAAAGCTAAGTTAATTAAACAGACACCTGAAAAATACATTCTATGTGTTGACGAACAAGAAGTACAAAGATTTGAATCTGCACTTTCTACAACGAATGGTTGGGTAGTTGCAGACGAACAAGGTGGCGATATTGAGAAGCTATCTTTAGAGAATTGTCGGGCAATCGAATTAGGTATTGATCTCGTACAAGTTGAAAAAGATTTCTTTAAAAATAATACGAAAAGCCTTGGTGAAGGTCGTGAATCTATATTTGTAGCAAGTAATTCTATAAAGTACTTAGAGGGGTTTAACAAAGCACTTGAATTCTTTAGCAGTAAAAAATATAGTCGGTTTGATATGCGAATTTGCTACTATGATGGTAGGCATGACAAAAACGTAGAATTTGAAGATTACATGAAAGTTATAGAACGAACAACGTGGGATGTAGAAATAGTAATGAAACCTGCTCTAAAAGATTGTGGAGAGGGAGAGACAAACTACTTAGTTCCTGCAATGGATAAAAACGGATGCTTAATTCTAAGACCTTACAATGAAGAGTAATAAATCAAATATTCCACCAATCAAAATATTGCTTGATTACGAATTGATCGGTAGTTGGTGGGTGTGCTATATCTCTTGGGGTTGGGTTCAAAAGATAATTGCAAAATACTTCGCTTGGAAGACTGCTCGAAAGTATAGTCGTTGCAAAGAATTTTTAGAAATGCAAGAGAAAATAAATTCTTTATAGCATTATATCTTATTTCACAATAACTTATTATATTTGTCAGGTTAATGTTGTATCACAAAACTAGAGCTATGAAAAGAAGAAACACATTCAGAACAAAATCTTATCTGAAAAACAAGAAAGAGATTAAATCTCCACTTACTACACCAGTCTATAAATCGAAAAAAGTGTTAGTCTCAGATGAACAAGAAGAGGTATGAACACTACAACAAAGGAGGTGAGTATGTCATCATTGATGAACAAGTCTCAATGCAGGTAGAGGGAGAGTGGATTCCAGCCATCCTTTATCGAACAGTTAATGATCCGATGCAATCCTTTGTGAGAGAAAGACAAGAGTTTTTTATAAAATTTAAAGAAGTTAAGTGAGCAGATTTAGTCATATAATTATCCCAAATAGAGATATAAGCATTCAAGAGTTAAATGGAGAATGTTGGTACATTATTCAGAAAATTTGTGACGTTATTTTTACGGAAGATTACAATGATTTTTCAATAAATGTTTGTAGAGTAGTTCTGAATGGCATTATAAAATACAAACAAATCACTTGGAAGCAAGCAAAGTTAGTTATGGATTTAAAACCTAAAAAATGAACAAAACATTTAAACAAGAGTGTAAAGATTGGTTGAAACCACTTGGCTACTCATTACATATCGCATCAGGAGTTGATTACTTCGTATTTGAGAATGACTCAGACACATCAGCTCCGAAGATTGTTTGTCTCATCTCTGGAGTGGATAAAAGTAAAAGGGAAGAGATTAGAGGTACTAAATATATGATGCCTATTATTGGTGATTTCTTTGGTAGGAACGATGCTGAGTTTCGTTTAACGGATCAAATTGACTTCGTTAGAAATTTCACTGTATAATGGCGGTTACAATACTAGACGTTGTTAAATTCCAGACAGAGGATTTAGTCAAAATCGACAGTCAAATATCAGTGTTAGATAATTTGACTAAGAGATATTTAGGTACAGACAATCTACACGAATTGGAAGATATAAAAAAGCAATACAATGCCAATCTCCAATATTTTGTAGAACTATTTGCGAAAATAAAAAAGTTCAAAGGACCTAACCACACCTACCTAGAAAACGCATTGAAAAAAATAAAGGCAGATGCTATGGATAATATGGTTGGTGTAAATATCACAGCAGCAGAACGCAAGGTGTATAGCGAACCATATTACGTGGAACGGTATGCAGTTGCAGAGCAATTCATTGAATTTTGTATTAAGGTGGAATTAAAATATGACCAATTTTCAGCCACATTAACTTCAATAGTTCAAAGTATTTCAGTGTTAAGTAAAGAGTATAGTAATCAAAGAATGTCAGGGTAATGGAAGAATTTATTTTAGAAGGAGAGCCGTTTAAGTTCTCATACGAGGGGGTTGATTATTCTTGTGAAGTCATAGATTTAGAAAGATTCAATGGTCTGAATTATTACAGAATAGATTTATCAGTACAGAGGGTATATAAAATATTCCGTTGGGATTACAGACATTTAGTCCATAGGTATTCATTTACTTGTTCTACGGAAGGAGAACCCCCTTATAGACGAATAGGTAATAAGAAGTACTTCAGTCCAGAGCTTATAAAAGACTCTATGCTCACTAAATTTAAAGAAATAGAGGTAGAAAATCAAGCTGAAAGAGCTCTTAAAGAAAGGATTAAAAACATTAAAATCGTAAAGGAATTATGAAAACAATCCTGCCACCGAGTATCATCACCGTAAATCAAGCAAAGAATTTCTTGAAAGCTTTGTACGATAATGGTGAAGCATTCCATCCAGAAGACAACGTAAATGATGTTATGTTTTTAATGGAAGTCACAGCTCAAGAGAGGGCATTACTGAACAAATTAATGGATGACATCTACAACTTAGGAGATTTTGATCCTTGTAATTACTTAATGGAATTAATAGATAAGATATGAGCAGTACAAATAGAGGTTATGACCGACACACAGCAGATTACTATGTCACACCGAAAAAAAACATTAAAGAGTTCCTTTCATCTTTTTTAGTTGATGAGGGTATTGACAGACCAGACAGATTGATTTGGCTAGACCCGTGCTGCGGTGGTGATAAGGACAACGAAGCTTCTTACGTTTCAGTAATAAAAGAAGAATTCGGCCCAACAGTCATTGCAATCGATATCAGAGAAGATTCTCACGCAGAGATAATTGGAGACTTTATCAATGATGATATAAAGATTTTAACTCCAAATATTATAATTTCAAATCCACCCTTTTATTTAGCTGGAGATTTTATCAAAAAGTCTTTGGAATTGGTTGAGGAAAATGGTTATGTGATTATGTTATTAAGATTGAATTATTTCGGCTCATCAGCAAGGAAACCTTTCTTTGAGAATAATATGCCGCTTAGTTGCTACATCCACCATAAACGGATAAACTTCATCCCCGACTCAATGAAAAAACAAATGATACAAAATGGTTTGAAACCACCATCTGGTGATTCTATCGAGTATGCACACTTTGTTTGGAAGAAAGGTGTTAACAATAAATTTTGTAAAACATATCTGATATGACTCCAATAGAAGAACTAGAACTTGACATTGCAGTAATCAAAAAAGAAATTAGAAAAGCTAGTGAAAACTGCTACCACAATGAGCAAGTAATCCTAGAATTAGAATTGAAAGAAAAAGAAAACCAATTAAAAAAATTAAATGAAAGCAATAAAACACATTAATTCCGAGCATGTCTTAGCAATAGATATTGAAACGGTAAGGATTAAAGAAAACTATTCAGAATTATCTGATGGTTGGAAATCCGCTTGGGAGTATAAGAATAAACAAGACGGTATAGTGCCCTCTTATGAGGAATTAGAAAAGCTTTGGGTTAAGAAGGCAAGTTTATCTGCAGAGTTCGCTAAGATATGTGCAGTATCTATTGTTTATTTATCTAAAGGTAAGTTGAAGTGTAAGAACTATGTTTCAGCGGACGAGCGAACCATTTTGAAGGAGTTGGGGAAGGATGTTAGTTTGTTTCAGAAGTCTAATCCTAATTACACACTCGTTGGCCACGCATCTATCTTCTTCGATTACCAATTCATTTGTAAACGATTTCTGATAAACGATATGGATATTCCAACGATGTTCGATGAGTCGGGAAGCAAACCTTGGGATAAGAAACTACTTTGCACAAACGAGTTGTGGAAATCATTTGGAGCATTCAATAGTCCAGGTGCTTCACTTCAAGCCTTATGCACCGCATTTGGAATTGAAATATCAAAAGTTGATCTAGTGGGCGATGAAGTAGGAAAAGCATACTACGCTGGAGAATTGGTTCGTATCGCAGATTACTGCAACCTAGATACCATTGCAACATTCAACGTACTAAGAAAATTCAAAAGAGAGTCTACATTCAGATTTGATGAAGTAGTATACGTAAATCAAGGTCAAGTATTGGAGTCTGTACCTTTTCTAACAGAAATCCACAAATCAAAAACATTAACTGACGCTCACAAAAAAGCTATCTCAGAATTTTGTGAAGAACTAACGGGTTCAGAAACAGAGGATGTAAAGAAAATTCTTGAAGCAGCTCTAGTTGATGCCAAAGGAAATCTTTCCCCAGAGATAAATAAATTTTTACAAGACTTGTAACGTTAAGTATATGGTGTGTAGCCGACACCTAAAACCTGGCTATAAAACACAAATGTTTAATCGGCTATACACTATATACATTGTTAGCCACAGTACGGTAAATTTATGAAGATATTAGTTGCGTGTGAGGAATCACAAACAGTATGTAAAGCATTAAGGAATAAAGGACACGAAGCTTTTTCTTGTGATATTCAAGAATGCAGTGGTGGGCATCCCGAATGGCATATACAAGATGATGCTATTAAAATCGCTTATGATTTAAGCTATAAATGGGATATGATGATTGCTCATCCACCTTGTACTCATTTAGCTGTAAGTGGTGCAAGATGGTTTAAAGAAGGTGTTAAACCAATATATTTGCAAGATGAAGCAGCAGAGTTTTTTATGAAACTTGTAAATGCACCGATTGAAAAAATTGCAGTTGAAAACCCTATTTGCATTATGAGTACAAGATACAGAAAGCCAGACCAAATAATTAACCCTTTCCAATTTGGTCATCCCGAACAGAAAAAAAACCTGTTTATGGTTAAAAAACTTACCAAAGCTGGAAGAAACTGACAATGTTTATGATTATATGATGACATTACCGATTAAAGAAAGAACCAGGATTCATTGGCTTGGAAGCAATAAAAGCAAAGAACGGTCTAAAACATATCAAGGTATTGCAGATGCTATTGCGGAACAGTGGTCGTAGTATTGTGGCTAACAGTCAGCTAAGCGATGGTTTTAATCTCGCTTAGGTTTTGTTATATTTGTATTATGAAAATTTACACACTTAAAGAATTTACTCAACTTTGTATTGATAACCAAATGATTGATAAGAATGTTTTGTTTTTAGGTTCAACTGAAAAGTATTTTAAAAAAAGATATAAATTAGTTAAATCAAAAGAAGATGTTAAAAGTGTAAAGGAAATACTTTTAGACGAAAGAGATATTCCATTTTTAAAAAATACAAAAGGTACTTTAAAACAAGTCGTTAACACTAACGCAGTATTGAGCCTGCAACCTATCCAAATGGATAAAACTAAATGCGAGTGATAATCTTCGCAAACCACTAATACCCACATTGACTATAGCCGTTGTTAGCAGTAGTTAATTTTAATATTAATATTTAATTATAAAACAAATGAAAGAAGTAAATTTTAAAATTGTTGAAATTCCAACACATCAAGTTTTATTAACAAAAGATTTTGATGAGGATAATGATGACCAACCTTTAATGGTAGTATCATTTTTTATTGATGGTATGAAAGTCAGTATGAAATTAGGATATAAAACAGAGGATATAAGAAATCAAATGTTTGATGAATTTGGCGAAACAAATGCACAGGGTATTGTAGATAAAATAATATCACAATTTAACTCATAGCTTAATTACTGCTAACGTTTTGCAGCTTGCTTTTCGTTGGCTGCACAACTGACAACTAAACGAACAAAACTAAACGCCAATGAAAGCAAACTGCTGTTATAAGCTGGCGTAATTTCAAAGATATAGCCTTGGGAGGGCTTTGTAAAACCTAAAAAATAATATGACTAAAAAACAAATTGAAGCAATTGCAAAAGTATGTCATCAGGCTAATAAAGCATTTTGTGAAGCAAATAATGATGATACTCAAAAAGATTGGAATGATGCAGAAGATTGGCAAAAACAAAGTGCAATTTTAGGTGTTAAATTCCGAATCGAAAACCCAAAAGCAAAAAGCGATGCACAACACAATGCTTGGATGAAAGACAAACTTGCAGATGGTTGGACTTATGGCAAAGTGAAAGATGCTAAAAAGAAAACACATCCTTGCATAGTTCCTTTTGCTAAATTGCCAAAATTTCAACAACAAAAAGATACTTTATTTTGTGCAATTGTTGATTCATTGAAATAATTAAACGAGCGTAGGCAAATCGAAGGACTAACCTACGCTTGCTTATAACGTTTACAGCTATACGTCAGGTTTTGTTTTTCACAAAACTTGCGTATAGGTGGTGTTATGCTCTCGTTGCGGTTTATTTAGTAGAATGTTGATTTGGAACACGGTAAAATAAAAAAGAAAAATTTAAGGAGGGGTGCGGTGGCATCTGTATAATTATGGAGAAAAAAGTTATTTGTTGGTGGAGTGGTGGCATTACAAGTGCAGTAGCTTGTAAACTTGGTATTGATTTATTTGGTAAAGAAAATTGCAGAGTAGTAATGCAAGATACCCAAAACGAACACGAAGATACCTACCGATTTAAAAGTGATTGTGAAAAGTGGTATGGATTGCCAATAGAGGTGATTACAGGCATTGGAGAGAAGTATAAAAGCATACAAGATGTTTGGACTACCCATTTAAGTTTAAATACTGCTACGGGTGCAATTTGCTCAACTAATTTGAAGAGATTAGTAAGGGAGCAATTTGAAAAGGAAAACGATTATGAATATCAAATATTCGGATTTGAATTTGAAGCAAATGAATTTAAGAGGGCAAAGAGTTTGAAAATGAACCACCCGAAAGCTAAAAGTATTTATCCTTTATTGATGTATGGCTACACTAAAACAGATTGTATTGAAATGGTGCAAATGCAAGGAATAGCAATACCAATGATGTATGTAATGGGCTACCAAAACAATAATTGTTTTAAGACTGGATGCGTACAAGGTGGAGTTGGTTATTGGCAAAAAATACGCAGAGAAGATGAAGCCAAGTTTAATGCAATGGCTGAAATGGAACACAAATTAACTGATTTAAAAGGAACACCAATAACAATGCTGAAAGACCAAAGCAATGAGGGAAAGGCAAAGAAAAAAGCTAATAAGAAAGGAGATTTAGTGTTTTTATTAAAGCACTCGAATTACCCCGAACATAAATGCCTTGATGATATGCCAGCTTGTAAAGTAGAACCACTATTTGAATGTAATGGATTTTGCGGAACAAATGATTTAGCACCAAGAACTGAAACTGAAAAACAAATAAACTTTGAAACAGAAAATTAAACCTTTTGCATTTTTGCAAAAAAATGAGGAGAGCGTGGGCAAAATTTTTCTTTTTTATTTTACTTCCACAAAACTTCATTCGGAGCAATAATGTAGCAATGGAGCATAACTATTATATGTGCGAAGTGGATGTTAAAATATTGAAAACTAAAAAATTAGATTATGCAAATTCCTAAGTATGTTGAATTGTATAGGAAAGATTTAATGTTGAAAAACTATGCAGAAAACACTATTAAAAACTACTGTTTTCAGGTAGAACTGTTCCTTATAAATCAAGAGAAGGTTTTTACAGAACCGGCTAAGGTTAATGAAAAAGCTATCAAAGAATGGTTACTACAATTCAAGACAAGGAATTCAATGTGTCATAGCATTTCGGCTTTAAAGTTGTTTTATAAACTAACGATAAAGCAACCTTTAAAATTCAAGCATATTGAATATCCTCGTTCTGAAAAGAAATTACCTTTAGTAATTAATAAAGAGTATTTACTTGAAAAAATTAGTTTGATTGAGAACTCAAAACATAAAGCTATTATTGCTTTAGCTTACTCTACTGGAATGAGAGTATCAGAAGTTGTTAATTTAAAGATGGAAGACTTTGATTTAGAAAGTAATTTAATCTTTATTCGTAATGGAAAAGGTAGGAAAGATCGTGTTGTTCCATTGAGTGTTGCTGTTAGAGGTTTACTTAGGTTGTACTATGCTGAATACAAACCAATTGTCTATGTGTTTAATGGTCAAGGCGGGGGTAAGTATAGTGCTCGAAGTTGTAATGAGATTGTGAAAAAATATTTAGGGGAAAAATACCATTTCCACACTCTTAGACACAGTACATTTACAAACTTAGCCGAAAATAAAGTAAGTCTTCCAGTCATACAGAAGATGGCTGGGCACAGCAGTTCAAAAACAACTTCACTTTATATCCACCTATCTAACAGGAGTTTAAATAATTTACCTTTAGCAATATGATTTTAGTAGCAAGTTTATTTTCTTGGGAGTTCGCTCCACAAGTTTTTATAGGACTATTTATAATGGGAGTATGTATGTATGCAACTATGGGGGCAGAAGTTAATCACACAGGAATTGTCAAAGGGCAAATTTGGAAGAATAATTTTACTGGTTTGAAAGCCAGAATTATTAAGCGGGAACATTTAGAAAGGGCGGTTATTATATACTTTATGGTAGAGGGAGAGGCAAAAGAAAGAAGTTTACCTTACAATCTTTTTCTTACGCAGTATACAAAACTTTCTAGATGAGTGAAATTATACTACCTAGAAGAGATAAGGATGGTAATTACTACATCAGTTATTCTCAATATTCTTCGTGGAAAGATTTAAAATCTTTCAATATGGGATTACTTGGGAAAGTTGAGTATATGGCTTGCTACTTTTTTGGGGTACAATTTCCGGACCAAGGTTGGGCGTTGTTTGGTTCCGAGGTGGAGGATTACATCTGCCATAAAAAATGGTTTGAAAAATTCAATGAACGTGAGCGAGGTGTTATGGACACAATCACTCCTTTAGGAAATTTTCAAGTAGAAGTTAAATATTGGATTCTACCAAATGTGTATATTTACGGCTTCATTGATGATGCCACTCAGGATCTATCACATTTAAGAGATTACAAAACAGCATCAGCAAATAGTAAGGCAAGATATTACAAGGAGGACTACACTCAATTAGATATTTACGCATTATTTGCTAGACAGCAAACTGGAAAAATTCCAGAGAAATTAGAAGTATGTATAATTGAGAGAAAAGGTAACTGCTTTGGAATGGTTGAACGCAGGGATTTACTCTCTGTTGGTGAACAAATTTGGTATCATCCGAGAGAAACTTCTGAAGAACGATTAGCTAAAGTAGAATCTGATTTAATCAACGCAATTAAAGATATTTCTTATATGTATCAGTTGTATTTAAAAATGCAAAAATTATGAGAAATTTAGATAAACTAAAATCTACGAAAGATAAAGTCAGGTCTATACTAGAGCAGAGAGTAGATAGTAGAGATAATGATTCACTTTTGATTGGGTTGTTTTGGTATCACGAGGACAAACCATTTTTTGATGGTAGGGGTACTGCACTAGATTTTATGCGGAAGTTGTCCAAAGGAGAGTTTTCCTCCTCAGAAAGTATCCGAAGATGTCGTCAGAAAATTCAAGAGGATGAGCCACACACCAGAGGTACTGGATACAAGGAAAAGAAAACTAAGATTGAAAGAGAAGTAAGAAGTAATATCAACAAATTATAATTATGAGTAAAGAAAAACAAAGTACAGCAGTTGCAGTGGAATGCAGCTTTGCTCCTATCCTTACAGAGTTAGGGGTTAAAGAAGAAAAAGCAATTGAGATTTCAAACCTTCTCAAGGCTATTGATGACAAATCAAAAGAGTGGTCTGTTCTAGGTAAAATAGAGGTTACAAGCCACGAAGACATCACTAACATTAAATTAGCTGGTAAAAACCGCTTACGCATTAAGAATGAACGTTTGGAGATGGAGAAATTCATTAAGTCTAAACGTGACGAAGTGAAGGAAAGAATGGAAGAATTTATTATTGAGGACAAAGCTTACCTAAAAATATCTCAATACTTCGAGAAGGAAGCAAAAGAAACTGAAGAGTCCCTTAAAATACTAGAAGAAACTGCTGTTCGTTATGCTGAGGAGCAAAAGAAAATCCTTCGTGAAACTCGTCAGAACAAGTTAAAAGAGGTTTGTGATACTTACGCTATCTTTCCAGTAGAAACAATGTCAGAGGAGGATTTCAACTCGATGTATGAAACTTATCGTCTTGCCAAACAAAAACGTGAGGAGGAAGAAGCAGACCGTATTCGTAAAGAAGAGGAAGATGCAGCTGAGAAGATTCGTTTAGAAGCGGAATTAGAAAAGAAGAAAGAAGTATTTGCTGCACGTAGAGTAGAGATGACGAAATATTTTGGAGTTGATTATGTTGGTAAAGGAACTATCACTCTTGATACACCAGAGGAGGAATACCAAACCATTTTATCAGCTGCGGTTGTAGCACTCACCGCTTACGAGAAAGCTCAGGAGGACGCTCGTATAGCTAGAGAAGTTGCTCAAAAAGAAGAAACTCGCAAAAAGAGTATCCAACAACGTCTATTCAGTATCGGTCTCGCATTTAATGGTTCGGCATTCGTATACAAAACCGTAACCGTAAATCCAGAGGACCTGTACAAACTTGATGAGAAAGCTTTAGAAAATTTCATTACTGCAACAGTGGAACAAATAGCTACTGTAAGGACTCAGTTACAAAAAGAAGCGGAAGACCAAGAGATAGCTCATCAAAAAGAAATTGCAACTCAAATAGAAGCAGCTAAAAAAGCCGCACAAGCTGCGAAAATAGAAGTTCCAATTCTTTCTAAACCTGCTGGAAAATCAAACAAAGATTTACTTTCAGACTTTATTGAAAGCTTTAAGTATTCAGAAGTTGATACAAATCTTTTAAAAGATGATCAGTTTGCGATTGCTCATAAAGAAATTTTAGATAAGTTTGCAGGCTTTAAAAAATGGGGTAAAAGTTTAATTAAGTAACAGATGATAAGCAAAGTAGCTGACGTATTAATAAGTGCCAAAAAGAAACTTGGTAAATACCAAAGTGGTGCTGACAAGCCGATTGCTACTGGAAGAGAGTGGTTAGATGATGTCTTTGGAGGTTTACTTCCTGGAGACATTGTTACGATTGCAGGACAAAGTGGTGGAGGAAAATCATTCGAGAACCAACGTCTTAAAAACTACGTCATGGACCAGGAGGTTAATCCCGAATCCAAAGACTACATCTGGCTTGACTACTCAATGGAAATGAGGTTCCTCTCCACAATGCTCCGAGACTTAACCCGTCTTACAAAGAAAAGTAAACGAAAAGTTTTAACTGAGCAGTTCACTGACGAGGAAAAGGAACTACTTAAAAAATACTCAGACAATCTATCTGATGGTCGGTTTTTTATTGACGAGGATGTAAAAACATTTTTGGAATTTAAAACAGAATTAGTTGCATTCCTTGAAGAGAACAAACACAAGAAAGCAATATTCATCTCCATTGACCACATCGCCTTGTTCAAAGGTGTCGATAAGAAAGGGGTGATTGACGACATTATCGAATTCATAAATGAGATAAGAAAAAAGTATTCCAACACTTATTGGTTCGTACTCACGCAGTTAAACAGAAACATTCTTGGAAGGATAAAAGAGAAAGATATAATGGCAATGCCACAACGTTCAGATATTTTTCAATCAGATAGTATCTTTTTTATCACAGAATATTTGTATGTTTGTCACAGTCCTTACAGATTAGGAATCAAAGAATTCTCCAGAGTAAACGCAGAAGCTTATGATTATCTAAAAGACCACTTCGTTGAAGTAAAAAACGGAAAAACTTCTTTTGACACACTTGGGAAAATGTTCTATATAGTTCTCAAATCAAGAGAAAGCGATGCAATATTTAAAGACATCTTTATCGAAAATATCGAAGTCAAGAATAAAGAAAAGTATCGTGATAAAACAGATGAGGAAATTGTTGGAAGTGGAGAAGTTCCAGTATTCGACAGTTTCAATCAAAACACAAACGCATTACGCAGAGCATCTGGACAAATATCTAATATAGATTTAAGTTCTTTTGACGATGCTGATAATGCACCATTTTAAAAAATATTTTATGTCAGAAGCAATTGAAAAAATAATTAAGGGAGAGAAGTCTATATCTTCCTCAGCACTTAAAGCGGCTAAAAGTTCGTTTAGAGATTTCGTACATTACTACGAGAAGCCTAAAGATAGAAAATTACATTTTGATTTTGGAAATGCAATTGAACTTTATCTTATTGACAAACCATCTTTTTTTAAAGAGGTTGCAATTTTAGACGAGTCCCAACGTCCGGTTCCTGATAAGAACTATCAGACAAAAGAGAATAAAGTTTGGAAGGATAATTTTATCGCAAAAAATGATGATAAGTTAATTATCTCATCTACTGGAAAAGATTCTTTTGAAACAATCTTAAAATTAGAAGCGCTTGCTCAAAAGCATCCTTACTTCGATATGTTATTCGGAGCCGATATGCAGTATCAAGATGCATTTGAGTGGATTTGTCCTCGTACTGGATTGAAAAGATATGCTCGTACAGATTTGTATTCCAAAGAAAAAGGAATCATTGTAGACATTAAGAGTTGTGCTGAAGATGATTTTGAAAAAGAAGCAACTAAATTCGATTACGTAATCCAGGCTATTGACCAAATAATAGGTGCTGTGGAATCGGGTAAAATGGATGAGGTTCGGGGATACTATTGGTTCGTTCTAACAAAAACAGAACCATATTTTGTCGATGTATACCAATTCAAAATCGAAGAAAATCTTCGTGCAGAAGAATCTTATTGGTCCGCACTATTACAATTGAAATCTGATTTACAAAGTGATTGGAAAGAGATTGTATGGCATCAGTTAGATATGAAAGTATTTAAGTTACCAAACTGGTACAAGTAATGGTACAAGAAATGACTTTCACAGAGTGGCTTTCACTGGGTTCAAAAAGAGTACATACAGCTTTTTGTGAAGATTTGTGGTGTACTTTAACTCTTACGGAAAGCAAATTACACAATATGTGGTATGACGCTGGAAAAAATAGGGAGGATAGAATTTTTATATTATCCCCAAGTGGATTTAAAATTTGCTCACATTCAACTGCTCCTACAAAAAGCAAATTAAAAGAAAGGAGGTTATTATGATTGATTTAGATAATTTATTTGTAGCTGATATTGAGACTAAAGGGCTTCTTGATGTCTTACACTCAGAGGAAGATTTTCATGTACTCTCATTAGGTTACAAAGGACAAGATGGAAAATGGAATATTAAATCTACAAATTTGAAAGAAGATGTAGTAAAAGTATTCTGTAATCCTGCGAACAATATCGTAATGCATAATGGTAGACGTTATGACAAACCAGCGATCGAGAAGATGTTTAGTATCGTTGTTACTGCCAACATCATCGACTCTCTTTCCTTAGCCTGGTATTTGGAGCCAAACAGAATTAAGGAGGGTAAAAAGTATGGTTTAGAGTCGTATGGCGAGGAGTTTGGCGTTCCAAAGCCTGAGATAACGGATTGGAAAGGGTTGACTTACGAACAGTATTCGCATAGGTGTTCTACTGACGTACTTATAAATATCAAGCTTTGGGAGAAACTTTTATCTAAACTTAGATTAGTTTATGATGAGGACGAAACAAATTCTCAGCGAATAATTAATTTACTTAATTGGATCATGGATTGTTCTTATATGCAGGAACAACAGAAGATTGAAGTTGATATGGTTAAGTTGGAAGAAAATCTCTCTTACTTTGAGTCTTTAAAAGAGGAGAAGATACAGCAGCTTATCAAAGCAATGCCAAAGCAAAAAGTTATCAAAGAGATTAACAAACCAAAAAAAATGTTCAGGGCGGATGGAACGGATTCCGCACTTGCTATTAAATGGTATACTAAACTTGAGGAACTTGGTGCTGGCAGAGATTATCCACACGATGTAGTAAAATACATTGATTCCTTTGAAGATGCAAATCCAAACTCTGTACAACAGAAGAAAGAATGGCTTTATAGTTTAGGCTGGAAGCCACAAACTTTTAAACACAATCGAAATAAAGAGACAGGAGAAGTTAAAGTTGTAGAGCAAATTATGACTGACGAAAAAATGTTATGTCCAAGTGTTTTAAAACTTATTGAAGTGGAACCTGCTATCGAGCATTTAGATGGTCTTACTGTACTTACCCATAGGATTGGATTACTAAAAGGATTTAGAGATAACAGAGACGAAAATAATAGGATTTATCAACGTCTAACCTCATTGGCAGTGACCATGCGCTGGATGCATGGAATTATTGTTAATCTACCACGTTATACTGGCAAAGGCGATATTAGGGATGGAAAGTGGATTAGAGAGTGTCTTGTTGCAGGAAAAGGTAATACAATTGTTCAAAGCGATTTATCTGGGATTGAATCAAGAACCTCTGATCATTACACTTTCCATATAAACCCTGATAGGATTAAGAAAACTCAGATGTCATTCTTTGATCCACATTGTGAGATTGCTGTATTTGCGAACTTGATGACTAGAGATGAGGAGATTTATTACGTATACAAAAGTGCAGTAAAAGATAATCCTGATTTGAAGCTAGAGACATTTAGTGAATTGTACCAACCAACAGAGGAAGTTTATCGATTGCTTGAGTTACCAAAAGAGGAGCAAAGTACATTGATGAATAAAATTAAAATGCAGAGGAGTAAAGGAAAAACCACTAACTATGCGTCACTTTATTTAGTTGGTGCTGAAACACTTAGCAGAAATTTGGAGATTTCAAAGATAGAAGCTCAAGGGTTAATTGATGCTTATTGGAAGATTCACTTTTCTGTAAAAGTTGCATCTGATAATTTTGAAGTAAAAAGAGTTGGGAATGAAAATTGGATATTCAATCCTATTTCAAGATTCTGGTATTATTTGAGGAATGAGAAAGATAAATTCAGTGTAGTCAATCAGAGTTCAGCTGCATTTTGTTTTAACATGTGGGTTTGGAATTGTACTCGTAAAGGTATATGGCCAGTTACCCAAAGTCATGATGACCAATTGTTTATTGTTCCGAATGAAAAAGTGGAAGAGACTGTTAAGATTATCAATACTTCAATGGATAACGTAAATAAACAACTACAGTTAAATGTACTACTAGCTTGTGAAACACAGGCTGGTAATAATGTAGCAGAAACACATTAAAAATAAAATGAAAGAAGAAATTTATATTGTTCGTGCGATTTGTAAAATATCGTCCGCTTTAAATAATCTCGATGAATTAGGTTGTGTCGAAGGAGATGGGTATTGTAATGAGTTTTTCAAAGGAAAATTTTATCGAGATTTTAATAAATTCTTCGATTACTTTGAATATCATACAGGAGAGATGACGAAGGCTATGTATGATAGCAATTCGGAAGCTTTCTCTGATATTTTGTATTATCACTTACAGTCTATTGATGAAGATACAGATGCTGATTCAGATGAGTTATTACATATAGGACTTATGGTAGCTAAACTTAAATCTGCATTGAGAGATTTAAAGAAGGTTGATTTGAAGTCTTTATCGAGTAGGATGGTTGCCGAACCATTAATCGGGCGGTTGAGTACCTTGTTGCCAAAACCGTATGTGAAAAAACTGCCTGTGTGTCAGGTGGGGTTGGATAAGTTGGTTTGTAGAATTACGTCAGATTTAGCAGTGGCAATTAATGAATGATGAGATTGTATTTATAGCACCTAAAAACAGTTGGGGAGAATCGTATAAGACAGAGTTTACTGCTGCTGAAATTGAGAAGATAAGAAATTCTTTTGACAAAGGGAAGTCTTATAGAGAGATTACAAGGGAGTCTAACATGTCTTCTACGGGCATACATATATTATTATTCAGTGAACCACATTGGGTGATGAAGGATGAGCCATTTTATCTAACAGATGATGACCTAATTTACGGTCCTAAAATCGATTACAACGAATTGTCAACAGAAGAAAAAAATGCTTACGAAAAAGTTGAGCAAGAATATTGGAAAAAACAGTAATATGAAAATAGGAGAAATAATTAGAGAAGAGAGAAAACGATTAGGTTTTAAGCAAACAGTTTTTGCAACTGAACTTGGTATCACCCAAACGGCTTTATCTCAAATTGAAACTGGAGATAACCAACCATCTATAAGTACTCTAAATAAATTTTATGAGCTTGTCGGATCACCTTCGTATGTACTACATTTTAAGTACTTAACAGAAGAAGAAATTGCTCCAGAAAAAAGAGAAGCATTTAGAATGTTGAAACCTGCGATTGATGCTTTAATTCAAAATTTATTTTTAAATGGGAAATGATGAATAAGAAAAAATTTGCTAGAAAACTCTTAGAGTCAGGGTTTAATATTGTTCCTACTAATACGCATAAAATTGCGATTATGGCTTGGACAAAGTTTCAGACTGAACCAATGACTCTAGAGACGTTTGATTCTGTTTGGGAGGAAAGTTACAATATTGGTGTTCTTACTGGAGGTAAATCAAGAGTTGTTTGCTTAGATGCAGATATGAAATATGATTTATCTGGAGATTTGTGGGATAGGTTTAAAACCGAGATTCCAAATAATATTCTCAAAAAGATGTACGTACAGACCACAAAAAATGGTGGGTTCCATTTGATATTCAAAGCGCCAAGTGAATGCTTACGTGGAAATGAAAAACTTGCTGCTAGACCTACAACAGCTGACGAGAAGCATCAAACGTATATGGAAGCGTTCAAAGATACGGAGACTAAGGAATTCGCTCTTAAAACAGCTCTAAACGATAGTAGTCGTATTCTATTTGAAACACGAGGTGGAACAGCTGAGAAATGTGGAGGTTATTTTGTAATCGCTCCTTCAGATGGGTATGCACATATCTACGGTAAAATTCAAGAAGTTACCGTAGAAGAGTACGAACTCATAATGGAAACAGCTAGGTCCTTTAATCAAGTGAAAACTTTGTATAAGGATATGAAAGCCGAAAAGTTTAGTGGTAATTGGGAAGTCAATCCATTCGCACACTTCGATCAAGAGGGGAATGTTGTTGCTTTACTCCAAGAAAGTGGTTGGAAAGCTTTGCCACAGAAAGGGAAAGACATTAAGTTCTTACGTCCTGGTAAAACACATGCAGCTCATTCGGGTATATTGGATACAAACACTAGGGTATTCAATTGCTATTCTACTTCCACTTGTTTTCAAGTAGACCAAGGGTATCTACCATCCACAATATTTACTTTATTGGAGTGCAACAATGATACACAAGAAGCATATAAAAAATTAGTAACTTTAGGTTTTGGAATTAAATGCAACTCTTAATACTAATTGGAATTTCATTATATCTGTGTACGATGTTATTTATAACACTTTTCGGATATAGTTTGTTCAAAAGAATGGGTAAAACAGTGGGCTTTCGCTTTGAGGCGATGGTTTTAGGTTTGTTGCTTAGCTTTTTCACATCTGTGTTCTTAATCTTTTTAGTAATTGTATTAATTAAATTATTTTTATTATGAAAAATGTAATCTTAACACATAACTGGCATACTGGTAAGGGTTGGTTAAAAACTATTGCAACTCCAAATGACTTTGATGACATTGTTCACTTCGGTACTAATTGTGAAGGAGAGATATTTGTTGCTCGTTGTCTTTGGGATGGTAAGAGTGTTGTTTATAAGGGTTTCTTTGAACCTGAGAATGTAGTTTATACTAAGCCTTCTAGAGGTAAAAAATCTGTGAAGTAATGGAAGTCGATAAAACTTTTTGGAAACGGCTACAGTCATTTGTAGCCAAAGTACAAGTGCAGAATGCAATGTCAGAAGAGGAACGTAGTTATATATTACATGTTGCTGCTGAACAGGCTAATAAGTCTTCACTTGTATTACATTGTTGTGGTAAGTGTGGTAAGGATTTGAGTGTAGGTACGAACCATATTTGTAGCGGTGGTCAGAGTGGTTATCGTGGTGGTAGCGCTCATAAATTGAAATATAATTGATATGAAAGAGTTTTTATTAACAGGTTCGATACAGATAAGTGTGTACACTACTGTTGAAGCGGAAAGTCTTGAGGAAGCAATAGAAATCGCAAATGATCGTGACCTCTGTACAATAGCACCAATAGCTGGTCACAAAGAGTCAGAATGGATGTGCGATGAATTAGATGGCGAGGTATATAATATCGTCCAAAACTAATAGCAAAACAACTGGGGATGGGGTGTCACATCAACCAACACCCCACTACATAAATTGGTTCGATAAAAACACATTTAAAGTTTTATCTTGCTTTTAAGGTGGTATTTTAAATAAACCTTTTATGAGAGATAGAAGGGCGTAAAATTGGCAAACGTAATACCAGTAAGGTTTTGACCACAAAATCATCACGCTACAATAGGTACTAAAAGTACGTTAGAACTAGTACATATCTACGCTCATAAGCGTAACCGTAAAATAAGCGTACAAAAAATTTGTTTTTTGTAGTTATTTACGCTACATTTGCGTATGGAAAAATCATATATAAAAATTGCGGCTATACATACAATTGATACAGTAAGCGAAGAGACAGGAGAAATAGTAGGAACTGTCGTAAATAAAACAACCTATTTAGCTAATTCTAAGGAGCAATTCTACCTTATGTACTCATCAATGGTACTCATCTTAAAAGATAGCACCGATGTACGTATGAAGTTATTTGCTTCTTTGTTAGAGCGATACAGTGAAGGACAAGAGTTCTCTATGTCTAAGTCCCTAAAGGAAGTGATAGGGATTGAGTGTGGATGCAGTGCAAGGTCACTTGATACCCCATTCACATACTTGGTTAGGAAAAATATAATCGTAGAGATTGGGACCCGATTATATAAAATAAACCCAAGACATGTATTCAAGGGCCCAACTGGAGTAAGAAATAAAAATCTAAAAGCAATTATCGAACTAGGTTGTAAAGATTGTTAAAACCACACTAAATGAAAAACAAACTCTACAAATGTGAAATACCAGGTTGTACTAAAGAGGTACAAATAAGAAGTAGTATTAAAACAGAAGGAGAGTTTTATGGATTGAGGTGTTGTAATTGGTGTAAGGCTAAGGTTGATCGTAAGGTTAAGGCTTACAAACCAATTGCTAAGTTCACGGAGAAGAGTGTTCAGAAGCGGAAGTCTGAGAGGGCGGGACTTGTATCCTTTTTCGCAAAAGCAATATTGGAATTACGAGAGAAGCCTTATTGCCAAAACTGCGGATGTAAAATAAATGTTTATATACATCCAGTAAATAATATCGCACATATATTGAAGAAATCATATTACAAATCAGTCATGGATAATGATTTGAATCGAGTCTTCCTTTGTGCCGATAAAGACAATGAAAACAATTGTCACGAAAAATTTGACAATCGAATTTACGAGCGTCCAGAAATGAATGTATTTCTAATTGCAAAAGAGAAATACTTACTATTTAAAGACCAAGTGAAAGAGATTGGAAACGAGTTATTAATATTTGAAGAGAATGGTATTTAAAAGATGTATTAATATAGGTAAGTCAACACTTTACGAAGGAGATACTTTTGAAGTGATGGAAAGTTTAAGAAATAAATCAATAGACGTTATCTTCGCTGACCTACCTTACGGAACAACAAAATGCCCTTGGGATACAGTATTAGATTTAGAACGTATTTGGAGCAACTACAAGCGACTTATAAAGGATAATGGTATTATCCTACTTTCTGCTCAGGTTCCGTTCAATATAGTGCTTGGTGTGTCAAATATAGAGTGGCTGAAATACGAATGGATTTGGGAGAAAACGCAAGCAACGGGATATTTCAATGCTAAGAAGATGCCAATGAAAGCTCACGAAAACATCATGGTATTCTACAAAAAACTTCCTTACTATAATCCCCAAAAGACAACTGGGCATGACCCCATAAACAGTTACACTAAAAAAGCGGAGGTAGTAAACAAGACTAAGGTGTACGGTAAAGTTACTCAAGATATTAGTGGAGGCGGAGAAACTGATAGATATCCAAGAAGTGTACAAGTGTTTGCCTCTGACAAACAGAAAACAAAACTTGATGGTACTATACATTCTACTCAAAAACCTTTAGCTTTGCTTGAGTATCTTATGAACACTTACGCTAAACCTGGGTTCACAGTTTTGGATAATACAACTGGTTCGGGTACTACGAACGAAGCGTGTGAGAAGTTAGGTATTCATTCTATTGGTATTGACAATGACCCTATATCAATCAACAAAGCAGTTAAACGATTAAATAAATTCTATGGCATACATTAATTTTGAAATACTACAAGATAAAAGCGTTACTTTACCAGAATACCTTATTCTTCAGTGCTGCAAGCAAATGAAGACAGAAGATGTTTCCACGCACTTAGCTAATATAGATTGTGAAAATAATAGTGTTGAAGATACTTTGCTTATTTTAGAAGATAAGGGTTTTGTACAATTTATAAAAGGAAAATCAAAAGACAATTTCTTTCAAAAAGCGAGGTTATCCGCTAAAGGTACCGAACTGATGGATTTAATTGAAACTCCATTTATCATTCCAGAGGATGTTGTCGTTTGGGATTGGTTATCTAGGCACTATGAGAAAGAGGGTAAGGAAGTTGGAAATACGAAGAAGGGAAAAATATGGTTAGCTAGTTTTAGAGCAAATTCTGGAATTGCTAAAAACCATTTAGTAACTTTGTGTTTGGCATTTACAAAAGATGAAGCTCAAATGGAATACTCTAAGAGATTAGATTATGTATTCTTCAAACCGGATAATGTATTTACTACTCGATTTGAATTAGATAGTTCTAAGCTGTGGAGATATTATTTGAAAAGAAAAGAACACTTCGATAAGGTATTCGAGGATATGGATAGAAAAGAATCAGAAAAAGAAAAATGGAAGGGTTAATAGATAAAGATAAACTTGATGCTTACAAAGAATATGTAACTCTGTCAGAGTTGGCTAATATGGAAGCCAATATGCTTGCAGAACATTTCAAAAACGAAGAAAATAAAAAAGAAATGGAAAAATTAGGATTAAATGTATTAAGTTTATTTGACGGAATGTCATGTGGACAAATTGCTCTTGAACGAGCAGGAATTAAAGTGGATAACTATTTTGCATCTGAGATTGATAAATATGCAATAGCTGTGACGCAAGCAAACTACCCAAACACAAAACAAGTAGGGAGTGTTACTGATTTAAAGAGCAGCAGTTTACCAAAAATTGATTTATTGGTTGGTGGAAGTCCGTGCCAAGGATTCTCATTTGCTGGGAAACAATTGAATTTTGATGATCCCCGTAGTAAGTTATTCTTCGAGTTTGTTAGGTTATTGAAAGAACTTAGAGAAGTAAACCCTAATATTCTATTTCTACTTGAGAATGTGAAAATGAAAAAAGAGTTTCAAGATGTAATTACAGAGCATATAGGGGTTGAGCCAATTGAGATCAATAGTAATTTAGTTTCTGCACAAAACCGTAAAAGGCTTTACTGGACTAATATTCCTGGTGTAAAAATTCCAAGTGATAAAGGAATATTATTGAAAGATATTGTTCACGAAAATAACGATGAAGTTTTAAATATTGAATTACAAAACTTTAATGTAAACCCAAGTAAAAACGGAATGAATGGTGATGTTTATTCTATTGAAAAGTCAAAAAGCAGAACTCTTACGACCAATAAAGGTGAAGGGCAAAAAATATCTGTTGCAATTGCTGAATATATTGTACCATTTGACAAAACATTGCAAATATTGGATAAAGAAGTGCAACGTGGTAAGGTTGGTTATTTTAGAAAAGATAGTCAAGAAAATAGAGTTTATTATATCCACGATAAAGCAATTACTTTGACTGGTGAAGCTGGAGGTGGTGCAGCAAAAATGGGTCAATATTTATTTGGACATACTAAGAGGAACAGTCAAGGAGACAGAGTTTATACTGAATCTGAAAATGCTTGTACCTTAAATGCTTCTTCAGGGGGGACAGCTGGAAAAGGGAACTTACTTTTTGGGTGTATCACACCTGATAGAATTGAAAAAAGACAAAACGGACAACGATTTAATGATGGTAAAAAATTCTACACTTTGACTGCTCAAGATAAGCACGGAGTTTTGATTGAGGGTTATATACGAAAATTGACTCCAATTGAGTGTGAGAGGTTGCAAACAGTACCTGATAATTATACATCTATTGTAAGTAATTCTCAAAGGTATAAAATGCTTGGTAATGGTTGGACAGTTGATTTAATTGCTCATATATTTAAAGGTTTAAAATGATGGAAAAATTAAACGAAGATGTACTTAGCTTCATCGAAACAATTAAACCTCAGTTAGATGGTTCTATTGTTATTATAAAATCAGAAGATTGGTCTACTGTTGAAGATTTATATCCACGTATTAATTCGCATAATTTACAATTTATGCTTACTCTTAGGAATGTGGAATATGCTGTTAAGTTGCGAACCATTTCTTTGGCGGCAGGTTGTACGGACCATAAAGATGTTGTAGAGTTGCAGGATGGTTTGCAGGAGTTTTATACGATTTACAAGGAACGATTTGATAACTACTTTTCAAACGTGGCGAAGATTTTTGAGGATTTAATTCGCTTGGAGAAGTTAGCTAAGAAAGATGCCGGAAAGAAGTCAAAACTATCTTACCAAGAGACAGAAGTTAAATTCCAATCTGATATTACAAACTCAATGCAGAAGTTGAGAGTCCAAATGCAGAAATTAACCAATAGTGTCAATCCAACTACATTGGAAATACCAACATTCAACGATACTCCAATTCCACTTGTAATGAGAGAAATTGCTGAGAAAGAATTCCCCCAAATAAAAATATTTTTAGAAAAGAAAGAAAATGCAAGCATTACCACATCAAGTTCGCCCGATACAAAAAGCACTGGAGTATCTGAGGGATCCAAAGCGTAAAAAATATGAAGTGATTGTGGCTCCAACTGCGGCAGGTAAGTCGTTCATTATCGCAGAGTTAGCTCGACAATACGGAAAACCTATACTTGTTTTACAGCCAAATAAGGAGTTATTAAATCAAAATGCAGAGAAGTCGCAAATACTTGGGAGCACTGTAACAGTCTACTCCGCATCGCTTGGACAAAAGGATGTTAGTACATTCACCTACGCTACAATTGGTTCGGTAAAAAAAGTAGTAAAGGAATTAGTTGCTCTTGGAATTAAAACTCTATTCATAGATGAGTGCCATTCAAAATTTAGTCCAGAGGAAGGTTCGGAATTTCAGCAATTCCTTGCCCTACTAAAACCTGAAAAAGTAATTGGGTTTACAGCCACCCCTTTCCGTCTATCACCTGGTGCTATGGGTGAGAGTTCAAGGCTAAAAATGCTCACTCGTACTCGTCATAAAATATTTAGTGATTACATTGATGTAGTACAGATTAAAGAAGTGACTGACGGTGGTTGGTGGTCTAAAATTAAGTATGAAGCTCACGAGTTCGATGAAAGTGGCTTAGAAGTCAACACAAGTGGTTCTGAATACACAGATGAATCTGTTAAAGTTGCAATCAAAGCTCAAAACATTAACAACACTATTTACCTACGTGCTAAACAGCTTTTAAAAGAAGGTTGTCCAAGTATCCTAATATTTATGGATAGCGTAGAGAATGCAGAGATAATGGCTAAACATCTTCCGGATGCAATTACAATTCATGGTAAGACTCCAGCTAAAATTCGAGATCAAGGGGTTAAAGACTTTAAAAGTGGAAAGATTAAGGTCTTAGTTAATATGGGAGTCTTTACAACTGGGTTCGATTATCCTGATTTGAGAGCTATTATAATGGGTAGACCAACAATGTCTTTATCTTTATATTACCAGATTATTGGTCGTGGTACTCGTATCTCTAAAGCTACTGGAAAAGAACATTGTTTATACATTGATTACTGTAATAATGTTAAACGGTTTGGAAGAATTGAGAACCTTACTATTGAGAATATTCCAGAGGTTGGTTGGGCTGTATGTAATGGAGAGATTGTTTTAACTGGGTATGCGATGGACGGACCAATTGTTACACGCTCGAAGGCGATGATACTGGCAAGGCGGGGGAATCAGAAAGTGGATAAAATATGGTTCGGTAAATATGCTGGAACCGCACTCGATGAGCTTCCAATACACTACATAGAATTCCTACTATACAAAACAGGCTGGGATTTCTCAGCGGGAAAAATGAGTACCTTAAAAACTAAGTTACTACAAGTACTAAAAGAAAACGAAGAAAATAAATTATTATTATTAAAAACTTCTTAATATGAAATATAAACTCGACCCAAGACTAAAATTCCTAAAAGATCCAATTGTACAACTCTGTATATTGATATTAATCGGTTTGGTATGTAGTGAAATATACATTAATAATCTGGAGAAGAAAGAAATTAAACCCATAGTCAAACAGGATAAGTCTAACATCCCACTATCTGAAAGAAGTCGAGATACAACTGAGTGGAGAAAGCAATATTACGATCACTTATACTGGAACTAAAAAATGGAATCAAAAGGAATACAACACTTAGTGGAATCATTTCAAGCAATAGGAATATTGCCCATTGATTTAGAGAATTTCACAATATACCAAAACCTTATAAACGAGGCGGTAGAAATAGACCAACAAATGGTTTGTCCAATATGCAAAACAACAGAGGCAGAAGCTATCCAAAACAAAGAAATCACAGGTCTAAGTTCTATGATTGAATACGAAGCTTATGAGAAAGGCAGAAGTGATGAACAAAAATTAATACTCTACCACCTAAGAGAAATGGATTTCAATAATCCGACCAACTCTACACTCGGACAACTTATTAAAGAAAAATTAAAATAAAAGAGAAATGAAAATAGCAATGTATGACCTTGAAGGTCACTTATTAGAAGTGTTTTAAAATATTGATAGTGTAGCCCAATTTGAAAAAGACATGGGTTATAAATTAAATCAAATTAATCATTGTATAAATGGACAACAATTATTTGCTAATAACAGACAATTCAGGAAATATAATGACAATTACGCACATCATATAAAGATTGGGGATGTTTCAAAATTAAATAGATGGGGCTCAAAACCAATTCATAAGTATTATAATAAGAAGTATGTGTGTTCTTATAAATCTGTAATTGAAGCATCTGAAACAAATAGGTTAAACCCTGACATAATTAGTAATTGTTGCGCAGGAAGACAAAAAACAGCAGGAGGCTTTGAATGGAAATACGCAGAGTAAACTAAAATATTATTAAAGAAAAATTAAACCCCACTTTAAGAAGGTGGGGTTTTTTGTTAATTTCTAATTACTCCTTCAATTCCTGTCCGTTCCGCTTTTTTAGCTTGATTCTCAGAGAATTTTCCTAGGTTAAGTAATGTAGGGTCGTTGTAGAATCGGAAGTTATCAATCATTGTTTGAACATCTTCAAATCTGTTTTTAATTTTGAGTGGAGATGCTTTTACTACACGCTTAAAGAATTTATTTCCATAATCTTCATCCTCAGTTGATAACCCTTTATACGCACTAAATGGTTCTGCAAGCATGTATAAATTCATCGATGGGATTGGGTCTTCATAAGTCTCTTTAACAACCCCAGCCATACCAAAAACTGTTGATGAAACTATCTCAGAAGTTGTTCTTAGGTAGATTAGTTGGAATATATTTTCAAATAATGTATCATCGTCATCATCGGAATCTAAGACTAAAGAACCTAGCATCAAAGCTGCAAATGCAAATGCAAACTCTGTATTCACTCTTATTATGTTTCTTTTTTGGTAGTCTTCTAAACCATTCCATTCTAATTTCCTATCTTTTATAGCTCCTCGTAAATACTTAAACACAGTCCTGTAACTTCCTTCTTCAAATTTTTCATTTGAAAAATTATAAGCCCCTCTTTTAAATTTACGTGCAAATAGGATTGGTATCCAACCTTTATGTTGCATTAACATGTTTGTCATTACATCTCGTTGTGCTGCTATTCTATCTGTATCGTTTAGTACACCGTCTACGTTCATTATTGCTTTTTGAACCTTTGCTGATACTCTTGATACTGTTGATTTGAATGCTGCATCTGCCTCCTCTTGCGAACCATATAAATCCCGGAATTTTTGGTTGTATGTTGCATAGGTTTGTGAGAAGTCTATGTAGTCCATCAGCATTTTGTCCTGCAGATTATTCCATCTGTTCTCAATCTCTTTTGAGTCCTTTGCGGTAATACTTCCACCTTCAGCGTTTGCCTCATTCTCCACTTGTTTAACGAAGTTTTGGAAAGAGATAAATTTACCGTTGTAGAATCTATAATCATAAAGTGCAGAGATTGTAATTTTAGGTCCCAAAGTTAAGTTAGATAATCTTGACATAAAGTACCCCGAATTTTTTAAATTAGCAAAACGTAGTACAGATGACACATTGCTGTCTCTCAAACTTTGAGCTGCATCTGTTATTCCAAATAGCTCGTAAGTCTTCCCTAACTTAGAGTCTTTTTTCAAAGATTCCATCTCAATTGAATAGTCTTTTACCCAAGCTATGGCTGTGCCATTTGCTTTGTTTAGAGATGAGTTGTGGAAATACTCTCCGCTTACTCTGTCCATTAAATTATTCAAGATGCCTGTTGTTGCACCAGTCATATCAGCTGCCCAGTTGAAACCTAGGTTACTGAAATTGGAGAAGCGTTGTATTGCAGAAAGTATTCTTGTTCCGTCAAACTCCATTCCAAACATACTGAAATGTAATTCACGAGATTGTTGCACTCCATAAAACTTCCAATTGATAAACTCAGTTGCCATTTTATGTTGGTTCGTAACCGCACCTTTCTTGATTTTTAAATTACCCTTCTTAGAAGATCCTGATTCAATAAAATTTTGATTTTCTAATTTGTGCATCAAGGCTCTAACCTCCTTGATAGATTTTGTTTTCTCTTTGTATGCGATAGCTTCTTTTAACTCTAACAATACCGCAGAGAAAGATGCCTCAGATATTACAGCGGGGTCTTCTAACCTCGTTTGGAAGTATTTGGGTACAAATCTAGTTGTAATCGTTTTATCATTCGTTACGATTGACCCTGTGCTTCCATACTCTTGTTCATCCACCTGCTTTTGGAATATGTTTGCAATAGTATCTTTTACAGATGCTATTTTTGTTCCTGCTGCACCTATTGATAGTAAACTTTCTTGTCCTGATTTTTTAATTTGTGGGCGTAACCATTTGTTTGTAGATGTTTTGTCTCCAAGTAAATCTAAGATTTCTTCTTTCTGTTTCATAAACTCCACTAGGAAAACAAATTGCTCTTTATTCTTAGTAGGTATTAGTTGGGAAATATCATCGTCTTCTAATTCTAGGTAGGCTTCTTTTTTTATCCCATAGAATTCAAACCATGTATCGTCTAACCATTTTTCGTTTAGTTGTTTGTAGTACAACCCTCGTTTATACGAACCATTTGTTCTCCCAGCGGTTACATCTTGTTGCCAACTGAAATCTGGTGTGATTTTTATTAAGTTTAGCCCATCAATAGAGTCAATTTTTTCTTGCAACTCGTCTACTACTTCTTGATTTCCCATTGCCTTAGCTTCTGTCCAACGAATGAAATCCTCGATTGGAATATCTCCATTTTTAAGTGCGTCCATTGCTTTACGAAATGTAGCTGGTTGGTATTTTTTGAAATAGCTTGCAACTTTAGTTTTTGCAAACTCATCTTTTGAAATTGCAATTACTCTATCTATCGGCATTGACTCGTTGATAAGACCTTTCTCATCTAAACTCTCAAAGAATTTCTCGTATCGGCTGTCGATTGAAGTAGTACTCCCTTTTAATAGCTTTTCTATTTGAATGGCAAAATCTTCTGTGGCTCTTTTATTCGCATGTGTCATGTGATCCAAAGCGAAAGTGAAAATATCTCCTTCTCCAGCCAAACCTCTTTCGGTAGCCATCTTCATAAAGTCGTCATTCAACTCGAATGAAACGTCTGTCGACAACTGTTTTCTGAAACGTTCTGGAAGTTTAATCTCATTTCTGATTGCTGCAGCTCTCCCTTCTATTTGTAAAATCTTATCACGTACCTTGATATCCATAGCATGTACATTCACATCTAAGGCACTTCCCGCACGTTTATTTTCTTTGAGTAAGTATTTACGCTTTCTGTTTAAGTCTTGGTACTCTTGGAAAAGATTTTCCAATCGTAGTTTCTTAGTGTCATCATCTACTGTCTTGATGTAAGCCTCTACTTGAGATGCATAAGTAACAACTTTACCCTCGAGGTTAGCATATTCTACTTCCTCAGCTGGAGTTAATCCCTCTGTAAGCAATTTATTCAGTAACTCACTAGCTCTGCTTGCATCACCCAGTGATTCGTAATACTCATCTGAGAATGAAACTGTACCATTGGTTGTAACCCACTCGAATAACTGTTGTTCTGTCATATTTCCCTTCGCAATCTCCTTTCTCATTTCTACAATGGTGTTGTAAAAAGAATCTGACACTTTAGTGCTTACGCTGTTATTGAATTGGTAGTCGTAGGATAAATTATTTAAGTCTAAGGATAATCTTGACTTATCAGATAGTTGGTCAATTGTTAGTCCTTTTTGAAGTGTAACAATATCTCCTTTATAATCAGATGGAATTCGGAATTTAAAGTTTGCTTCTATTTCTTTTATATCCTCTTCTGTTAATTTACCTGCTGGGATTATTCTAAGTCCTTCTTTTATTTCCTGGAAAGAGTCGTAAGGGTTCCTTTCCATTTCTCTTTCTTTCTTGATACGGTTTAACTGCTCTACTTCTTGTAGGGATAGTTTTGTTTTATCTACCGAACCATCTTTATTGCGTTTGTGCCCAATTACCTCATTTGATCGTAAGTTGAAGATTTTAATAGTCTCTTTGGAAATTAGTGAAATTTGAAGTCTGTCAAATTTATCTTTCTGTTCATCGTAGTATTGTTTGTTCATTGGTTTAGCGTGGTTATCCATCTGATAAGATTGCATACCCTCATTGAACTTTTCAATCGCTTGTTCTTGCTCTTCTCTTATAGTGGCTTCACTTTTACCTTCAACTACGCCTCTAACAGAAATAGATTCGTTTATAATGCTTGCAGGTTTTTTACCGCCTTTTAGCAATTTCTCCACTTCCTTCGCATCTTCTTTTTTTCTTCCTGATAAAAGAGTTGTTAATCTAACTGTTTCATCGAACATAGCTTTTTCTTCTGCTGCATATCTTAATGGTCCCCAAATGTAGTGAGTGGGTTTTCCGTTCTCATCTCTATCAATAATAGCACTTTGATACTTTAACATACCGCCTTTAAGAACTTTGTCTACAAGCTTACCTGCTTTAGCATTGAATTCTATACGGACATTTGTAGCCATTTGAACTGCAATCTTCCCAATTAAAGCAAGTATTGGATTGCTGGAATCAGATATCATACCAAAATAGGCAAACAGTTTACCTGAGTCTTTTAACTCATTTCCTACTGCTGTACGAATTTTACTTCTAATTTCAATCTCATCTGCAGTAGAAATGACACCTTCTGATATTTTCTGGTCAATAATTGTGTCTCCAATAGCATCAAGGTTTCTTTTCATCTTGTCCTCTAATCCTCTAAATTTTTCAGAGGACTCTCTCATTGTTTTAGAAATAGCTTGAACTGTGGAATCGAGTACTTTTTTGGCTCTTGGGTCTGTAATGGAACTTTCATCCCTCATTTTCTTTAATGATTCCTCAATTGCTGTTCCAATGGGTATTAAATTGTTTTTTAATATTTCTCCTATTGCGACAGCCCTTCCCGCAACGATAGAATCAATCCCAGTCTTACCTTCTACTGCTTTTAACTCATCAGACAACTCTTCTACTTTTCTCTCTATAATGCCTACGATAGTGTTTGCTGAACTTATCATATTCAACTCACTTAGGTCGTCATCTATGCGTTCTAAAACTGCTCTGTCGATATTTCTAACTTGCTCTGCTTTGGCAGAACTTTCTATTGCTTTCTTTGCTTCTACTAAATTCTGCTGGAGTTTTTGATGCTCGGCAGACATTGCAGAATAGAAGAAGTTTTTATTGTTAGACAAATCATTTTGGAACTTCTGAAAATTCTTACTTGCAATACTATCTATAATGTCTTTGTTCAACTCTCTTAGAATCGATAGATGGTATGGTCTTGTTCCTCCAGAAATGTAATTGATAAAAGCATCCCAAATTTCTCTAAGTTTTGCTACCAAACCAATCCCTTCTGTTTCACGGTTTTCTGCTCGGAAGTTTGTAAGGAATTCTTTAGCCAGTACTTTTCCAAGGATTTCTTTTCTCACTTGGTCCTCTAAAGCAACTCCTTCATAAAATTGTGCATACTTAGTTCTGTAATAATCTGCATACTGAGCGTACTCTGGAGTTAAATGTGCAACTGCTAAAGCAGAAACTATGGAGCCTTGGTCACTATATGCTTCTATTGCAATGTGAGCTACCTCTTCGGATAAATTTTCAAGTGTAAGTTGTCCTTGTTGGAATGCAACTATTCTATTTGAAATATCTGCCATTGCTTGAATGTCTGGGTCTTTTCCATAAACTGTGTTGTATCGTTTACGGTAGTTATCCAGCGTAGTCATAGAGAATCCTAAACTTGATAAGAAGTTTTGAAGTGCAGTTACAATTTCTGCATCTGATCTTCTTACTTTATTTGGTTGAGTTACTCTTGTAAATGGACGTTTACGTAATTCATTCTGAACAATCAATAGTGGTTTATCTGCTACATCCTCTGAATTAAGTGCTTCTTCCATTGTCATGTAGGAGTACGAACCATTTTTTAGTTCCACGGGGATTAGGTCGGAAGGTGCGTTCAGCTCAATCAAACCATTCTCTTTGTTGTAGGTTACGTTTCCGTAGCCCATTTTCATCTTTGCGTTGGAAGCGAATAAACTTGCTGTTGCAGCTTTGGTATCATCGTAAATTCCTTTGCCTTGTAGCCTTGTAATTCCATCCTCTCCTAATACTCGCTTAGTGCTTAAAACTCCTTCCAATACTTGTTCACTCATAAACTGGGAAACAGGTCCTTCATTGGTTGAAAAACTCACCACGGGGATAAATTGGTTCGTCTTAGGATTGACAAAACCAGCTTTAACATTTCCTTGTTTTCCATCAATAAGTAAGTCTTCTACATCATTATATACAACTGCATCATCTGTTTGATAAAAAACTTTAGGTTCTCCAGTTGAATAAGTATTGACACTTCCATTAGGAAATTGCTTTTGAATTTGTGAAGAATAAGCTAACGAAGTAATTTTAGCGGAAGTCTCTGCATCCGCCATAAAAATGTTTCCGTGTATTTCGTCAAAAAGTAATGACTTATCACCAGTTGGTGTAAGTACCTCCGTAATGTTTCCTTCTGCATTTCTGCGTAATAAACAACTCATGTAATAAATTTTTAAGGTGTATCAAGTAAATCGTCTACCTGATTAATTCTGTCTCTAAAAGATCTTCTGTTTTTAATACGAACTTTATCTCCTTTTTTGATAGCGTCCATATCTATTTGAACAATATTGAATCCGTCAACTCTTTTTACTCTGTGAATGTATCCGCCAGTTGGTACGTAAGAAACAATACCTCCAATAACTTTGAATTTTTGTCCGTTATAGCCAGTTTGGAATATTTCACCGCTAAGTAGGGATGTCTCAAGTCCAATGAATGCTTGATGTCCTTTCTTGTATAAGGGGACAACAACTTTCGTCACCGCAACTTGTTCACTGAATGCGTATCCAAAATCAATAATGGATTTATCAATACCAGGCCAATTACTGGTCTTTAGTATTATTTTATCATCTTTACAATCCACAGCTGTCCATTTTATCAAGGAGATCTTGTTCCTCTTGTTCTGATGGTAAAATTAGAATTTCTATCCGAGAATCCAAAGCCATTTGCTTCAACATAATATCATTCTGCATTTTTTGAAGTGAAGGTTGGATTGGGGAAGTGTACTCATCCTTCAATACACTTACTCCTAAAGCATCTATGTATTCTTCTTTAGTCATAGATATGATATCTCCTTGGTAATCTGACAAACCAATTTGTGTTTTTAGCCATGCTTTGAGGTTGGTTATGAAATCCATTATTTGTTGCCAGAGTGATGGATTTTCGTTGCGCAGATTTTCTAGTTTCTCAGCTATTTTTGGTGCGGTGATAAATGCTTCTACCTCACGCAACATTCTGTTGTTATAATCCACATCCGATTCTCCAGGTGATTGTGCGTATACTGGAGAGGAAAGGTCTAACCCTAATTCTGATAATACACTTCCTGCTGGAGATGTTGTCATTGTTTGGAATAGGAAAATCTGATCCTCACGACTTACATCCTCCGTCTCTTGAAGAAGAGTTTCTCTCCTTTGTTGGGGAGTGTACTTAGACCTGTACTCCACATTCCTTGCTTCCACTTCCCCAGCTATACTTGTATATATTTGATAAAGAAAATCTTTGTTATTATCGTAACTATTAATATTTACCTCATCTAAGTCTAGTGTATATATATTACTGGAATTTCTTTCATAGTCTTTTTTCCTAACCTTTATATCTTTGTTGTATTGATCTATAACTTTATTTTTTTGTTCTAAAGGATAGCTTCCAAAAATATCTCTTGCGTGATTAAGGTTGCTACCTCCTGTAAATCCTTCTAACTCTTGTATCCCATGTTGTAATTCATGTAGAAGGGCTGTCTTAAAATCAATTGGTGTGATAGTAACTCCCTTGCTTTCAGTCTTTAGAGGTATTAGTATCTCTTTTTTAGAAATATTGAACCACATAACATTTGAAATCTTAGGTATTCTTACTTTCCACTCTCTAATTTCAGGATATGAATCTAAAATTTTACTTTCTAATACGTCCTCTAAATTGTGTAGCCCGAAAGAAGGCATCCCGTTTTTTAATGTTCCATCTGGTATCTCGTACCTCCATAGCCCATCTACCCCAATCTCCCACCCAGTTGCAAAGAATATTTGCTCTTTCGTGAATTGGTTTTTGCCTTTCACCTTTCTACTCATCTCTCTTGCTACTCTTAGATTATCCATTCGGAAAGTCGCTTCTTCGATTGCATCTAAGTTTGTTGCACCTATTTCTCCAATGATTTGGAAAGAAGGTATTTCACCATCAAGTTGATTTCCTCTGGGGTTAGCATTACCGCCTTTTTCACTCTGTGTAAATGTATTTCTGGACACTGTTTGCGTATCTCCTCCTCTTCCTTTATTTGCGTCTGACATTTCTCCCATCTGTCTAGCAAATCCTGTGTTATTTCCACCTATTTTATTTATAAGTTCAGATAATTTTATTTGGAAGCTATCTTGTATATCTTGCGTATCTGAAAAAAGTAATTCCCTTTTCTCTTGCAAAGTTAGGGCTGCCCTATCTTCAACATTCCTAGCTTGTACTTCTCCTTGCATTGCTGTGTATCCCATATTAGATATTTCTTGAGCCCTATCAGAAGTATCTGCTTTTATGAATAGCTCTAAGTACGTTAACGCAAGATTATTACTCGCTGTTGTGTTTTCTTTAGCTAGTTTTACTCTTCTGATATTTTCCTCAGTAGTTTCATTCCAATCGATTTTTGCGAAAGAGGTTGCGGCTCTGATAAAAGCACCTGGAGAGCCTCCCCCAGAGAATCCCTCAAACTCTTGCACTGCGTGAGAAATCTCGTGGATGATTGATCTTTTAAGCTCTCTTTCTGAAAATCTAAAAGTTCTTGCTCCGCTTCTAAACTCAACCCCTTCCCCTGCGGATGCAGTTTTATATCTTGGTGAGGATAGGTTAACAGAGATTGTTTTATCATTATAATTGAAACTCGCTCTAACGTCTTTGTTTTGCTCATCGGTTGTGAATTTTACTTTTAAATCTGGAAATACAGTTGTAACTTCTTGGTTATCTAGTACATCTGACAGTTGGTATGTGGTCTCTATTTCAAAAGTACTATTTATTATCTCACCATCTGGTATTTCATACACCCACTGACCATTTACTTCTTCCCAATTAGTTTCTCTTTTTATCTCTCTTGGAGATGCTCCGTCCATTGACATATCTAATGCCTTATCTAACATGTCTAATCTGTTGCCTCCAAACTGTTCGTCTAAAGCTGCTGCAGTTTTAATTCCAGCTATCTGCGCTTGTAGTACTCCTTTAGGTGCTACATTAAATTTATGATACTCTTTCCAGAATGTTGCTTCGTCTTGGAATAGGTCTTTTCTTTTTTGTAATATAGATTGAGCTTGTTTATCTCCTTTAGATGCTCTTATGTCTAATACTTGTTGGAATACATGTATTAGTTCATGGAGAGTTGTTGTGTTGTTTAGTTTAGTTGGATCGAGGTATATCGAACCATTTTTTTCAAATCCGAGGATGTTTCCTTGTGGTGTTTGGAGGAATTGGATTTTCTCTTCTATCGTGATTGCATTTTCATCAAATACTACGTAGTTGAACCCTTTATTACTATTATCTTGTAATGTTGTTGTACCAGTTTTATACCTTGTTCCACTTATACCTGTGGAAAGTAAGTAAAGTGATGCGTCTTTGCTACTACCTAGTTTTTGAGACAATATTTTATACAACTCTCCACCTTTTTTTGTTAAATCTGAGTCTGTTAGGTTTAACTCCGTATACTCAGGTGACATTCTTATTTTATCTCTATTACTTTCACTTAAAGGTTCACCCCAGTCTAACCAAGTGTAATCATCTCCTTCTTTTTTACCTTTATTTAAAGTGGCGTTATATATAATACCTTTAGCGTATTTTATGCTGTCCTTGACAGGGATTAAATCCTCTACTATTGCATTTGCATATTTCATTAAATTGTCAGTACCGCCTAAATCTTCCTTTAATCTTTTTTGCACCCCCTCTTGTGAAAGATATTTTTTTAATGCAGGATTGTTTACAGTTTTCTCAAAATCTTCTAAAGATTTTATAGGGTTCTTCCACCCACCAAATCTTACAATATATGAGTATGCAATCCTCTTATTTTCTCCATCTTTTTTCTTAAAAATAAAAGAATCTAAAGGCTCTCCATTAATACTCAACTCTTTCTTTGCTAATTTTGTTGCGTACCTTTTTGCTATGCTTGGAAGGTCCGTGAAATATAGTCCCCAACCAAACAATAAATTTCCTTCCCCAGTGCCTATCTTTTCCGTTGAAAATTTATCAAATAAGTAGGGAGAACCGTGTAAACTTTGCACCATAGCATTCAAACTCTCAAATCCCATCTCCTTTATCTTGTCTGCGAATACTTTGGAATCTGCAATTACGTTGATACCTTTTTGTTTTATAAATTCAATTAGGTTTTGCTCGAATTTTATGTCGGATTTTTGTAGGTTTTCTTCATCAACAACTCTATTTTCACCTAGAAGTCCTAGCGAACCATTTTTTAAGTCGTTTATGTCCACATCAAATGCAGATTCAAATGTATCTGGAAATGTTGTCTTATCCTTCAATCTGAATTCTACAGATGTGGCTTCTCTCTCACCTATCGAATTTCTATAAAGGTTATCTACATAAGCTAAAAAGTCTGGCTTACCATAGTATTTACCTAAGTCTTCCATCATACTCTCAAAATCAGGGTAGTCTTGTTGTCTTATGACACCATTTGTTCTTCTTAAATAGTATTTGATGATGGGTGCAACACCATTCCCGACCTTTCTATTAATTCCTTTGTTTTGCAAAAGGTGTTGAAATTCGTGGTTGACGACTGATTCGATTGTTTTGGAAAGAAATATTCCGCTAATTTGTCTGGATTCCAGCCCTCCCCTAATATTCTCTCTTCCATACTCTCCTCCTCGCATAATTGTTTTGGCAAACTCTTTTGAGCCTGTAATCTCAATTCTAATCTTCTCTCCGTTCTCGCCCTGAGTGGCAACCCCGACAACATTATTCTTTTCTTTTTCATTGAAAGTTATTTCTAAATCAATATTATTTACATTTATTCTTTTACCAAGGTCTTTAGTATCGAAGATATCTGTCAGAGGAAAAGATATTTTTCCGTCTCTGAATAACTCTTGAGAGAACTCTTCTATTTCTTGAGGAGTGAAAGGTATCAGTGTGATATCATCAATCTCTCTTCTCCATAAATTTCCTTTTATTCTGAACCACTTTGTTTGAGCGTAAATTTCCTCTTTTGATTTTCCTTGCTTCTCTAGGTTAATTGCTAATCGTAAAGCTTTATCATCTCCTTTAGTTAACTTATTACCATCAGAAATTATTTGGAAATTCGCTTGTACTTTCTTTGCGTACTCAATTGATTTTTGTTTTACTGCTTGCACGAATTTTGATAGCGAACCATTTTTTTGATTGCGTTGTTCGATGTCATCCGGAGTGAGTTGTGATAGAGCTGCCATATCCTGCTTCTTCATTTGCTCAACTTGCTCCTTCGTATAATTTTCAGTTTCAACTTCTGTCTGATAATATAAATTATCTGTACTAGGTCTCACTTTCACAAAAACGCTTGTCTGAGGATTTTCCCCAACTTTTTGATACAATGT